>Ga0070741_10001068_pt1 | contig 88120 bp, 77 predicted proteins | sample Coa_R1_4_FD_66440 | JGI IMG/M metagenome (GOLD analysis project Ga0070741, IMG submission 66440) | Surface soil microbial communities from Centralia Pennsylvania, which are recovering from an underground coalmine fire - Coalmine... | ecosystem: Environmental > Terrestrial > Soil > Unclassified ... | reverse complement strand
TCTCCTATTCATCGCCCTCCCCATCCCGAAACTCGGGACAGGGTAGGCGATCGGTTACGGGGTGGGCCAAATCAGATGATCAAAGTGGGCCAATTCAGAGTAGCGAAATCAGCGCGCCGTAAACGACGTGGGTGCGCTTGAACGATGCCTTGCTCGATCAATTCATTCGCCTCCGCGGAAAGCAGGTCCGCCAGCGCGGCGAGATCCTGCTCGATATCGACTCTGAAGATGCTGAGTTGCTGCTGGCCATGCGTGGGATCGTCGGTGCGACCAGCACATGTATCACCCCATGCTCGTCTTCGAGCGTCACACGGGATCCCTGCTGGCCCTACGATCGCGACCGGGCAATGCCTCCAGTCATGCGCGCATTGTCCCGATGCTGCTGCGGCTGGTGCCGCGACTGGAAGCCGCCTTTCCCGGCGTGCCCATCAAGCTGCGCGGCGACGCTGGTTTCGCTCTGCCACTGCTCTACCAATTCTGCGAGTTTTTCGGCATCCAGTATGCATTGGGCATTGCTGCCAACGTGGTCTTTCAGCGGCAGGCCGCACCGCGGCAGAAACGTTTGGCGCGCCTCTATCGCCGCACCGGAGTTCCGCAGCGCAGCTTCTCCAGTTTTCGCCATCGTGCCCGCAGTTGGCCACGTCAACGCCGCATCTGCTACAAGGCCGAGCACACGGCCACCGGAATCAACCTGCGCTTCGTCATCTCCAACTGTCCCGGCCGGCCTGCGGAGGTCTTTGCCTTTTACAACGATCGCGGCGAGTGCGAGAACCGCATCGAGGAGTTCAAGAATGGCTTCCGCGCCGACCGGCTCAGCTGCCACCGTTTTCTGGCCAACGCCTTCCGTCTGCTGCTCCACGGCTTCGCCTACAATCTCGTCAACCTGTTTCGTCTGCTGCAGCTTCCGAAGGCGTGGCGCTCGGCGCAAATTGAAACTCTACGTGTACGCCTGTTCAAACTCGGCGCTCGTGTGCGCCAGACCGCTCGGTGCATCCGCGTCCACCTGGCCACCGGCTGGCCGTGGCAATCTCTGTTCCGCGAGCTGGCCTTGAGCTTTAACACTGGCTAACCAGTTCAGTCCTCTCCCGAATTCGGCTCTGCGGTGAGTTTAGGGCGAAGCCTTCGCCGAAAACCGTTCTTTCTCTCTCGTCCGGGAGCTTTGAACGCCGCCGTCAATCCCCGGATGGCGAGAATGCAAAAATTCAACTGCAGCAAGACAAATCGTCAGATCTCATGAATTAAGCGGCTTAGTCGTTGTTTCGATCTTGACGATGGGTGTCATTGCGCTCACTACGCACGCGAGAACTTCCGAGGCAAATCCACAAACAATCGATACGGGCCTAATCCGTCTCCTGTATGGCGTCCCTCGCCGAAAAACAGTACGTATAGTAGACCTGCCCTAGGAGTGTAACGATGCGAGTGGCGTTTAGCGCGAGCCCTCTTTACTTGCATAGGCTCCAGCACCTTTTCAAGACGTTGGCAGCCCGCTTTCCGGATAACGAGCGCGTCTCGGGAATCGGCTTTGGGAAGGTGCAGCGCGCCGCTTTTCGATTCCGCTCGGAATGTTGGACGAGAGGGTGGCACAAGGCTCTCTCGGTGGTGGAGCTTTTTGTTCCTCTCACGCCATGGGACGCGCGCGTTTATCGGGCACGTTCTTCGGATGCGGAACGCAAAATTCTTGCCCTGCCGAAGCGGCCAGACCTGATCTTCCATCTATTTGGGATGTATGCTCCCGTCTGGCGTGGCCATTCCATTCCGTATGTAATGGCACTCGATTTCACGGAAGAGATCGCCCGACGGGAATGGGCGCCGTGGGCTCCGTTTCTGAATGACAAAGCTTGGAAAGCATGGTGGGAATGTGAGCGCCGTGCATACAACAGCGCCACTCACCTGTTTCCATTCGGCCAAAGGACGCGCGATTCTCTGATCGAGGATTACGGTGTCGCGCCCGAAAAAATAACGGTGGTGGGCAGCGGAGGTCATTTCGATGAGTTCTACGAGGGCGCGCACAGCTTCGGCAGCAAACGGATCCTTTTCTACGGCGATCCAGCCGACTTCGGTCGGAAGGGCGGCGACCTTGTTACCGCTGCATTTGAATTCGTGAGGCAACGAATTCCGGATGCCAAGCTGGCCGTCGTGGGCGGAGCCAATATCCCGCACGCTGCGGGAGTGGAAGAGCACGGCTGGGTTTCACGAGAGAAAATGCGCGAGTTATTTTTGACCAGCGACCTGGTGGTTGCACCCAGCCGCTGTGATCCTTTTCCTACGTTTCTGATCGAAGCGATGAATTTCGGAGTGCCCTGTGTAACTTCAGACGTCGATGGCATGCCGGAAATTGTCGAGAACGAGGTGACCGGTTTGGTGCTTTCAGACTTTTCCGGGGAACGCCTAGGTGCCGAAGTCACACGACTGCTAAACGATACTGGGCGACTCGCATCGATGTCAGAGCAAAGCCGGCGGAAAGTTCGCGAGAAATTGAATTGGCATACTATTGGCAACGCCATAGCCGACAAAATTGAAGCACTTGCTCTACTCCCCGCGTCGGAACCCAATGCCGATAAGCCGCCTTACAGGCGAGTGGCGTGGAGCAGTTCGGAGGCTTCGTAACATCGACCACCTACGGACAGGCCGCACTATGCAAACTGCACGTCCAGGCCTGCGCCGGCAGTGTGGCGCCAATCCCGTACGCGGATGCCGAGTATATTCTCGTCGATAAAATCCTGAACCGCGCCATCGGGCCGAAACTTCCTCGCAAAGTGCGCGCCGGATGCCATGATCTTTGGCACATCGGCCACCTCGAGCAATTTCGGGTGCTTCCCGTCGCTTGACCAATCCTCATATCGTTTGTGGTCTTTGCAAATCCGCAAATCCGCCTGGTTGCAAAGCAAGGTATGAAATAGCGATTCGTCGACGTTCCACCGGTGCTCGAAGTAACGGATCAGTTCAGGCAGGAAAAGGGAATTCAGAAGGCGCTCAATAGCCTTCCGGTTCGCCTGAAACCAAAAGTCTCCGCCATAGATGTGCTGTGGGCGCTCAGGCTGCAACCGGCGAAGCACCGATGGACTCCGCAGAAACACATATTTCTTTTGTAGAGGGAACTTGCCCGAGAGCAATAGCGTCTTGGAAAGACGCGGCCACCAGAATAAGGGGACTCCGAAGTACCGATCGTAAGCGAGGGAAATCCACGCAGGGCGACCGAAACCGTCGCGCGCCGTTTGGCCCGGCGGGACGGAACGAAACAAGATTTCCCGACAATCCAAGTACGCGTCATATTCACTGCCCCCTAGCTCGTCGATGATTTGGTCGGCTGAACGGACCGGGTAATCGCTGCCGCTTAAAAGCACAAACCAATCGGGCTCGTCGGATTCCATGAGCAAGCGGAAAGCGCGCAGCGCAGCCAGTGGGACGCTTATATGACCCCAGCGGGTGACAAGATGAGGCCGGACAAACCGCACATTTTGGGGAAAGAGCTTTTCTTCGACGGCGCATTTGCTGAAATCGTGATGGCAAACGATGGGAGCATTTGCAAATGCCGCATTCAGCGTTGTCGTGAGCCGAAGCAGTTGATGCGGCTGATCGTGTGAAAGAACGGCAAACCCGATTTTGATGGACATAGTTCCCGGAGCCGGTTTCATCAAGCTGTCTTGTTTGCGGCCGGGCGGGCTGCGAAGCCATACTTCAGCAAGATAGTTCAGGCGTGAATACCATCGTCTTGGGCAGAACGCTTGCTGACTTCTATCACGTTCTCCGAGGAGGAGCGGCCCTGCTACAGGTTACGGATGAAACGATGCTAGGGAGAAATACGGTATCGATGAATCAAAAACGAGGGTAACACGCAACAGCCGGTTCCAGTGAAGGACCTCAAGCCGCAGACTGGTCTACAGAAGCCACCAATTGCGGCTTTCTTCGGAGCGCGAAGGTGAGCACTAAAATGCTGCCAAAGACCTGAACGACAGCGCCAACCAGATTCGACAGCACCGCACCCGTCAAGCCAAGGCGAGGGACCAGAACGTAGCTCGCACCGGCGATCGCCAGAACGACGGTAGCGAAGAGCGGAATCTGGTGCACAAAGTAGCGCGCAGAGGTCATGGCGGTGCCAAGGAATTGCGATATGTAACTCATCCAGGCTACCACCATGAACCAGACCAGCACATGCCAATGCTCCGCATATTCGGGACGATAAAGTATCCTCAGCAACTCCGGTCCGGCGATCCAGGCGAATGCAACGCCGCCTGCACCGAGGACGGTGCCAATGCCGGCCATTTTCAAAAGAAGCATGACGAACTCAGAATTGCGCCCTTCCGCATGTAACCTCGCAAGTCGCACAAAAACTGCTTGTGCAAGCGCGGCCGCGAACAGGTTGCCGGCTGACATCATGAAACCAAGAGCGGAATAGATGCCGAGTTCGCGCGTTCCTAGAGACCATTGAATGAAATAGCGGGGCACATTTGAATTCAGGTTGACCAACAAGGCTACGACGCCCAGCGGCGACGCAAGCCAGAAGATTCGCGCCATGGTTCGCGGTTCCCAGCGGGGCTTCAGCAGTTGCTTCATTTCATGGAGCTGCTCGCTGGCCTGCTGAGGAAACCCGTTTAAGGGCAGCAGTGAGTGCGTGCCCGGCCGCATATCATACGCAATCAACACAGCCAGTCTGGCGATGACCATGCCGGCAATACCCAGGACCAAACTTCCGGTGAAATGGACGAGGAGGCCCAGCGCTGCCAAGGCTAATGGCGCGCGCACAATTTGGGACTTGGCGATGCGGTCCATGCGGTCAATGAACTGCAAACGCGCAAAGTAAAGGTCGCTGACGGATTCAAGAGAAAGAGCCAATCCCACCAAAATAACCAGAGGCGTCTCATTGGGCCCGCTGCGCACTACAAGGGCAATGGCGACAACTATTAAACTGGCCAGAAGTGTGGCCATGAGGCGGAAGCCGAGATAATCGCCGAAGCGATATTTCTCATGCACATCCGAAGCGATCACCGGCCGCAACTGCAGTTGCGACAGAGCAATCACCGGAGTCGCAATGGCAACGCCGAGCGCGTATTCTCCGACCAACACAGGACTGCCTAACTTCGCGAGGACAACGACAATCCCCCACTGGCATGCGGAGTAGATCACGTTGCCGACAAAGGTCCAGCTAAAGTTGGCGCGAAGCGAGAGCCTGTGGGAATCCGCTGACTCGGCAAACGATGCCGCCGAGGAACAAGTTTCACCCATTTCGTTGTCTGGTCCTATCCTGTGAAGTCGCTGCCGATCATCTGACCAACGATGGAGATTGTTTGCCGGATCCGCTCGTCGCGCTCGACAGACTTTCGGCTAACAAAAGCCTCGACCCGAGACACACTGGTGTGCAGCTTTCGCCGCACGGTCAGATCTGCTTACAGGTATACGATGCGTCGTGCGCCCGCTCCGGACATGGCGATAAACGCGTCGAAAAAAGCTCGGCCTGCGAAAAATGCACGTTCCACGGCAAGCAGCACTTGGAACCGCTTAAGTGGTAAGCGGTGGATTTCGACTACAGTCCCAGCACACGCTTAACCGGCGATCTGCGATATATTCCGGACAGAATGGCGCCTGCGGCTATCGCGGTTAATATGCCTTTCCCTCTGTAACCCAAGGGCGCGAAAATAGCGGCGGCCGCCGCTGCCGAACCAATACCGAGGCGAATCTTCTGCTCCAGGTCTCCCATCTCGGTGTATTCCCGAATCGCAGTTCTGACGTCTTCCATGCTGTTCCTCCCGGATAGAGTCGCTGCTTCAGAAATTCTGAAAACTTATGTGGCTCAATTGGATTCGATCAAGCAAACGAGGCTGTAGTATTCATAAACCAATCGATCAATCCAATACAGCGATCTGAGTAAACTGGAACGCCGCCACCGCGGGTAATCGAATTACCCAGCACCATGCAAGTTTCTGCAGTTCGCCTGCGCGATCAGGAATGGTGCAGCTGCTTGCATCGTGCGTCTGAAATTGGTCGGCCATGCATGGAGATGGTGAAATGCACCTAGGCGTTCCCGCCTGGGGATCGATCCAGAGTGCCGAAATGATAATGTCGATGCGAGCACCACTACTTGATGTAATCGTGTCATCCCGTTAGCCTGCCAGCAGTCACTCTCCGCACTCCAGTAACAAAATAAATACGCTGCCAGGAGGCTGCCTATGCCAACTATGACGGCTCCAATGCCGACGACCCAGGCCGCGAAAGCGCCAAATTCACAGAACGTGGTGCGTTGTCAGAGTTGTGGAGGCATGCGCCAAACTGCACGCATCAGCTTTCACCGGAATGTAGGCATGCTCTTCATTCGCCGCACATATAAGATCGAAGGAAATCTGTGCAAGAGCTGCATCCGCAAACATTTCAGCGATTTTATGGTCAAGAACCTGTTGCTCGGGTGGTGGGGCACGATTTCGTTGATTGTGACTCCGATCTACGCCGTACAGAATATTGGGAGCTACATCGCGGCAATGAAGGCCCTGAGCGGAGTGCCGGAATAGTGTCGGTTTCGGGCTGCCGTTCTTGCCGCCGATCACCCAATTGCGCGGATCGGATATCCCCCGAGGAACGCGCGAATATCTTCGACGGCGTCGGCGTAGCATTTTCCATAATTTTCGACTGTTACGTACCCTAGATGAGGCGTGAGCACGACATTATCCAGTTTTCGCAGCATGTGATCGGCAGGCAAGGGCTCTTCATCGTAAACGTCCAGTGCGGCGCCAGCGATTTTGCGACTTCCGAGGGCATCGATCAAGGCGCGCTCGTCCACAATGGGCCCCCGGGAAGTGTTGATCAAATATGCTGTGCGCTTCATCAGACCAAGTTCGTGCGCTGTCACCAATCCTCGGGTGCGCTTGCTCAAAATCAAATGAATGGTGACGAAATCGGCACGCTGGAATAGCTCATCTTTTTCGACCCTGGTGGCGCCCAGCGAGGCAGCGTGCGCAGTGGTCAAATTCTGGCTCCAGGCGATCACTTCCATCTGAAATGCGCGGCCGACCCGAGCCACTTCCGTGCCGAGCTTGCCCAAGCCCAAAATCCCGAGCACTTTGCCATTCAGACCGACACCGATCGTAGTCTGCCAGCCGCCCCGGCGCATGTGACTGGCCTCTTCGGGAATATGGCGTGCGAGCGCGAGAATCAACCCCCAGGTGAGCTCCGCAGTGGGTTGGGTAAGCATTCCGGTCCCGCTGACCACGATTCCCAGTTCGGCGGCAGCTTTCGAATCGATGGCTACGTTGCGCGTGCCGGTAGTGACGAGAAGCTTTAGCTTCGGAAGGCGTTCGAGGAGCGATCGTGGAAAATGGGTGCGCTCCCGCATGGCCACGACTACGTCGAAGTCTGCCAAACGCTGCGCGAGCGTTTCCTCGCCCGAGAGCCTTTCGTGAAAGGCATTCACCGTCACCTCGGGGCCGAGGCTTTTCCAGTCGGCAAGGCCAAGAGCCACGGCCTGGTAATCGTCGAGGATCGCCACCCGCGTCATCTTAGAAGCCCAGCACTGATCTGGCATCTTACCTTCCTATGCCGTGACATCCCGCATACAGATCACGAAATTATGCTACAAACGCAGGGCGGAATGCCTACGACCATCATTTTGCCGGATGCAGGATTGCGTTCCACGCGCCGCATTGCCCGTCGCCTGCTGCCGTTTTTGTTCGTGCTTTACGTAGTCGCTTTTCTGGACCGAGTCAATGTCGGCTATGCGGGCTTGGAGATGTCTCGCGACCTGCACTTCAGCGACAAAATCTTTGGTCTCGGCGCCGGCATTTTCTCCATCGGATATTTCCTATTCGAAATACCCGGCGCCCTGATCGTGGAACGCTGGAGCGCCCGTAAATGGATCGCTCGAATCCTCATCACATGGGGCATCGTCACAATTTTGATGGCTGCGGTGCATACGCCCCGGCAGTTCTATCTCGCTCGCTTCCTTCTTGGCGTCGCGGAAGCCGGATTTTTCCCCGGCATCGTGGTGTACCTTACCCACTGGTTTCGGTACCAAGATCGCGCCAAAGCGGGAGCGATCTTCATGGCTGCCATTCCCATGTCCAGTATCGTCGGATCTCCACTGGCCGGATGGATTCTCAGCCAGCATTGGGCCGGAGTTGCCAGCTGGAGATGGCTGTTTGTGGTCGAGGGGATCCCGGCAATCTTGTTCGGTATCTTGACGCTGGTCTATCTCACGGATTGGCCTCTGCAGGCAGACTGGCTGGCTGCCGATGAACGCGAGTGGATCAATGCGGAATTGCAGCGGGAAAAAACGGCGAAGGGCCTCGTTCGCGAGTGGACGATCTGGCAGGCGATTCGCAGCCGGGAAGTAATTCTGCTGACGCTCGTCTATTTTTTCGCGATTATCGGAATTTATGGATTTGTGATCTGGTTTCCCACCATTGTGCAACGCGCCACAAATCTTTCCAACATGGCCGTGACATTGCTTGCTGCATTACCGTACGTGGTCGGCCTTGCAGCCATGATCTGGAACGGGTGGCACTCGGATCGGACTGACGAACGAAGGTGGCACACCGCTTTCCCGCTATTTCTGGGAGCGGGCTGCCTCGCTCTGGCCATTTATTCGAGCACCCATCTAGCGATAGCTTTCACATGCATGATCGTAGTCGGTGCGTGCACAACCGCGTTTATGCCAAGTTTTTGGGCGCTACCGACCGCCATCCTCAGCGAATCGGCGGCAGCTGCTTCGATCGGCCTGATCAATTCCGTTGCCAACCTGGGCGGATTTGCCGGCCCTTTCTTTATCGGTTACCTGAGGACGAAGACGAGCTCTTTCACGCCCGGATTACTCCTGCTCCTCATATGCATGGTTATTTCGGGGCTGCTGGCTCTGCTTCTGCACCTGCCTGGCCCGCGCGCTAATCAGCGCGCGGACGCCAGTACCACGGGTGCTAGCTCGGGCGCAGTCTCGGTGGCCATGAGTTGAGGTTGCACAGGCTCAATCAAAGCCGGGTGAAGTTCGGCGTGTTGAGGCTGATAGGAAAGTATCGGAGAGACGAAAACCGGCGTTAACCCTTTCTCGACATATCCCAGCTCCTTGGCTGCGGCCTCGGAAAGATCGAGAATACGGTGCAGCCTGAGATTCGGGCCTCGGTCAGTGACCGTGACCGTAACAGACCTGCCGTTTTCCAGATTCACGACCCGGAGAACTGTTCCCAGCGGCACGTACCAGGAGGCCGCCGTCATCTTTCTCCGGTCGAATCTCTTACCATTCGCCATCTTGCGGCCCTGATGCTGCTGACCATACCAGGAGGCAATTCCCACAGCATGCGTCTCCACACGAGCTTTTCGGGCTTTCGCGTGAGACACCGCGGAAATCGTCAACGCGGGGAGCAGGCTTGCTGCGAATATCAGGAATGTTGTTCGTAGCTTCGTCTGCATAGCTTTCAGTCCTCCGAATCCTTTTAACGTCCTGGGTAGCCGCTTACGGGCCGATTTACCTCTGCCTCCTTTAGACTTTCGATTCGCGATTGAGCAATTGTGGACAGCTTTTTCTGTCTTAAACTTCTTGAAATCTTTGGGATACTGACCAAAGACTCCATATGATGTTTGCGATGGTAAGAATTTACCGCAAGCCACCGTCACGCTTGTATGGCCGAAAAGCTACATTTCCGCGGGTACGGGCGTACTAGGAAGAGGGATGGCAGCTCCAGCTATATTCGCTGCCTTTTCAGCAGGATAGACACGCGACCATCAAGAGAGAGCCAACATGAAGTTAAGTGCCATGAGATCAGCTACATATATGTAAGGACGGTGTAATCAGTCAGTTACAATGAAACGCCGGTCAAACCTTCAATGTGGATTCGAGGAGTTCTGCCCAAGGAGCGAGATGGCTTCGGGAAGGCTCGTGCGTGCGCTCCAGTTCCACAGGTGTAATAGACGCCTGCCCAGAGAAAACGGCAGCATAGTCGCTCTCGGGGTCGGGCGTATCGGAAACAGGCTCCTCGGTCAGCCAGTAATAAACCCGGCCTCGGGGGTCGGCACCTTCCTGAAGCACTGTTCGGGTCAACTTGCCGGACTGCCGTGTGAGTCGGACGCCGCCTTTCCAATCGAGCGGCACGTTGACATTCAGCAGTACGCCCGCTGGTAAACCCTTCTGCAGGATGAGCTCTGCCAAACGCCTCGCAAATAGGGCTGCCTGTGTGAAGACGATATCAGGGCCGCGGTATGCCAAAGAGATGGCGAATGCTGGCACGTGATTGATGACAGCTTCCGTAGCGGCGCCGACCGTCCCGGAATAAAAGATGTTTTCGCCTAGATTCGGTCCCCGGTTGATTCCCGAAATAACGATATCGGGAGGCTTTGGGAATAGGCGATGGAGCGCGACCATCATGGCGTCGGCGGGAGTGCCTTCCACCGACCACTCGCGTTCGGCTATTTGCTCGCAAAAGATGGGCTGGCGCACGGTGAGTGACTGTGCTGCGGCGCTGCGTTCGCTGGAAGGCGCAACAACGCTGATCGTGCCTAGTCCCGTCAAGCCCTTGACGAGCGCGCGCAGACCGGGCGCGTGAATTCCGTCGTCATTGGTAACTAGAATATTAGGCATCCGACCTTCGGATAACGGCGGGTGTTGCTGGCGAACAGATGGAATCAATCATTCCCAGGTTGTCGGTAATGTATGGTCGGGACGACTGGATTTGAACCAGCGACCTCACGCACCCCAAGCGTGCGCGCTACCAGGCTGCGCCACGTCCCGACCGGGTAACAAGCGCTTGTCTCACCTACGTGCCATGACTGGAATGACCGCTTTTGAGCCTATCACTCGCTTTCCAGCAGCGTCAAGAATGCGCGGAGCGAATCGCGTAAATCGAGGAGAACTTTGCGGCTGACGTTCGCCGGTGCCTCAAGAGGAGGGACCTCATCGTGCTTGGGCCGATCAGCGGTGGTTATGGACTCGGCTTCGCTGATTTCGCGGAGATGACGGCGGGCGCCGGCAATCGTGAATCCTTGGTCGTATAACAGCCGCTTGATCAGCAGCACAGTTTCGACGTCCTGGCGGCGGTACAACCTGTGTCCTTTCGCACTTTTAACAGGCTGCAAGGTGGGGAATTCAGTCTCCCAATACCGCAGGACGAATGGCTTGGTATCCGTGATGCGGCTCACTTCACCAATTCGATAGAGGCTCTTCTCCGAAGAGAGTTCCTGATGGCCATTGCTCGACATTACGGACCTATCCTATGCCGATTCGCGGCCAAGTCAATCGGCTCTGCGCCTCTTTCGAGCGGAGCGTCCCTTATCGTCGCGTTCACGCTCGCGAAAGCGTTGGATAAAACGGACGGGCGAACCAAAAAAATCAAAATGCTCTCGCAATCGATTTTCCAGGAAGCGTTCATAGCTGAAATGCAGCCGCTGGCGCTGATTTGTGAAGAGGATGAAAGTCGGTGGCGAAACAGAAGCCTGTGTCATGTAATAAATCTTCACCCGGCGAGCGGCCGGCGAGGTGCCACGTGCGAGATCGACCGTGCCCAGCCAGCGATTCAGGTCTGCGGTGGCTATTCGTCGTTTCCGAGCCTCTGCGGCATGGTCGATCAACGCATACAGTTGTTCAACGTGTTCGCCGCTAAGGGCAGAAATGAAGACAATAGGCGCGTACGAAAGAAATTTGAGCTTTTCGCGCACGAGCGCTTCGTATTCGGCAGCGAGCCGCCGTGGATCGGTTGGCAGGTTCTCTTTCGTTTCCTGCCTGGTCGGGCTTTGCCTCTGCGCTTTCTGACCGGCTTGCCGCGCCTCTTCGAGCGCCAAGTCCCACTTATTCATAACGACAATGACAGAGCGTCCCGACTCTTGGGCATAGCCGGCGATCGTGGCATCACCGGCAGTGACGCCAATGGCCGCATCGCATACAAGAAGGGCCACGTCCGCAAGCTCCAGATGCTTGCGCGCCATGACAACGCTCAATTTTTCGGCAATCAGGCTCGTCTTGCCTTTGCGGCGAATGCCCGCGGTGTCAATGAAGCGATATCTTCTGTCGCCGCGTTGAACGACCGTATCCACCGCGTCGCGCGTCGTTCCGGGTTCGGCGGATACAATCGAGCGCTCCGCGCCGGCGAGTCGGTTGAGCAGCGTGGACTTGCCCACATTCGGGCGGCCGATGATGGCCACCTCGGTTTCGCTCGGCGCGCCGTCCTCGCTCTCGCCTTCTGTGATTGCGAAATCGGTGGTCACCCGATCCAGCAACGCATCGACGCCCATCCCGTGTTCCGCCGAAACCGGAAAGATGTCCGCGCCAATTTCGTAGAACTCAGCCGCCAGATCCTGCTGCCGCAGCGAATCAACTTTGTTGGCGGCGATGACGAAGGGCTTGCCGGTGCGGCGCAGGTTCCGGGCCAGTTCGAGATCGAGCGGAGTGGCGCCGGCGCGGGCGTCTACCACCAGGACGAGGGCCGCTGCGCCGGCAATCGCCGCTTGAGCTTGCTTCAGAATTTCGCGCGGAATCGCGGCGCGGTCATCGGGCACCAGTCCGCCGGTATCCACGATTTCGAACTGACGCCCGCGCCAGTTCGCGCTTCCATAGATACGGTCGCGGGTAATGCCGGGCTCGTCCGTAACGATCGACCGGCGACTTCCCGTGAGCCGATTGAAAAGCGTCGATTTCCCCACGTTCGGGCGCCCGACAATGACGATGGATGGAAGCTTCTGGTTCATCTCTCTGCGGCGCTTTCGCTGCCGTTCGTTCAGCTTATCCTATAAGATGTGCTCGGCATAATGATGTCCACCGCAGAGATAAATCACGCCGATCGCAAGCCGTCTCGATTGAAAGACCGGCTGCTCGAAATTCGCCGCGGTTTCGAACCCGCCTTTTGGGTCGCAAACACCACCGAGCTTTTTGAACGGATGGCCTACTATGCGCAGTCGGCCGTTCTCGCAATTTTTCTGCACGAATCGCTTCATCTTTCGACCGAGCAGACCGGAACGCTCATGGGCGTGTTCGGCTTTGCCGTATGGTTTCTTCCAATCCTCGGAGGTAGCCTGGCAGACCGCTTCGGATTCCGCAACTCGCTGGCGATAGCATATTTGACGCTCGCCGTCGGCTATTTCCTGATGGGCTCGCTGAGCGCGAACTGGCTCGCTCCGTTGCGGGCGGCGCTTCCGCTCTTCTGGGTTGTGCTTCTCGTGCTGATGGTTCCTGCGCTCGGCCCATCAGTGGTAAAGCCGTGCGTGGCAGGGACGACCGCGCGTGCTTCGACTGAATCGGTGCGCTCGATCGGATACTCGATCTACTACACCTTGGTGAATATCGGCGGCACGCTCGGCCCCATCGTCGCGTTCCTTGTTCGGAGATCGCTTGGAATTGAAAATGTCTTCCGAGTCTCGGCGCTTTTTGTCTTCCTGATGTTTTTTGCGACGCTGCTGTTTTACAAGGAGCCGCGCCACGCCGATGAGAAACCCGTTCCGACAGTCCTTGCAGCACTCGGGAATATGGTGGTGGTCCTGTCGAACGTTCGATTCATTACATTTTTGCTCATTTTTTCCGGCTTCTGGATCATCTTCTGGCAGGAATTTGTAGCTTTGCCGCTTTTTCTTCGCGGATACGTGAATCCCAACGCCAAAGTCGATCTCTTGCTGGCGGTTGATCCGGCAACGGTAATTGCGTTTCAAATCCTGGTGAGCTATCTCACGCGAAAAATCCCCGTATTCAGAGCAATGACACTGGGCATCTTGATTTCCAGTTTTTCCTGGCTGGTATTGGTGCTGCATGCCAGCACGCCGTTTGTGATTGCGGCGCTTTTTTTACTCGCCGTCGGTGAAATCACCCAATCGCCGCGATATTATGAATATGTCTCGCGGCTCGCTCCGGGCGGACAACAAGGAACGTATATGGGCTATGCTTTTCTTCCGATAGCGATTGGATACCTGATCGGGGGCAAATTAGGAGGCTATCTGGTGCACTATTTTGGCGACCTTTTGCACCGGCCAAACCAAATGTGGTGGGTTGTTTCCGGCATTGGGTTTGCGACAACACTGCTTATGTGGATTTACAATTTGACCGTAAAACCGATGGCAACTGCAGACAATTCTGCCGCTGCGAACTAGCCGTAAGCCAGGTTGAAACACTTTTCTCCAAATCGTTACGCGCAAAACCGCAGCGCCACAGCTCTGGTCTTCGCGGCCATACTCGCGTGCGTCTTCGTTCCCTGTATGCTCGCCGCTCAGAGGCCAAGTAACGAGACAGGCAGAACGCCGGCGTCATCCGAAACTCAAGCACCTTCAGGGAAGCAGCTTTTTCAGCAGCACTGCGCCTCGTGTCACTATGCGAAGACTGCGGCTCAGAAGATTGGCCCCGGATTAAAAGGACTATTCGCGCGCGGAACCTTTGCCGATCACAAAAAGGTGACCGACAGCAGTCTGGCAAAGTGGATCGAGGATGGTGGCAAGAACATGCCCGGCCTGAAGGACTCCCTGAGCGCCGAGCAAATTCGCGCGGTGATTTCCTACATAAAGAGCTTGTAAGCACTCCCAGGCGGCCCTAGACCAGCGTCACTTTCAGCCGGCAACTGAAGCAATCGCGTCACGCGCGGTAACCATTGTGGCTCCCGCCGACCTCAACTCGGCGACCGCGCTCGCGCCATCCTCCGCCTTCAAGGTCTTGATCGCATCCTCAACGAGCGAGACTCGCCGGCCGCGATCAAGCAGGCCTTTTGCAACGCAGCGGACGCAGTATTCGGTGACCACTCCAAAGACAAAGAACTCGGCATCGCGGTCGGTAAATTTCGCAAGCCGCTCGAGCACAACGTCTGTGAGCGGATTATCAAAGACATCAAGCGTCTGCTTTTCGAGGATCACCTGCTGATATGGCGTCAGGTCTTCGGGAACTTTCGCGTCACGGCGGTTTGGCAAAACAAGAAAGCGATCGGCAATTGTCTGGGGGATGATTTCAGCGCCTTCAGTGCCGCGAACACAATGGGGCGGGAACCGCTGAAACTCGGGATCACCGGGCGAATGAACGCATGCGTCAGATACAAGAAAAACACGATCTTTGCGAGCCTGCTCGGTCAGCCGCTTGAGGTTGGGGATCAGCTTTTCGGCGTCGGGAACGTATAGTTTGCCCCCGGGCAGCATGAAATCTCGTTGTGTGTCCACATCCCAAAAAATGACTCGGCGCGAAACCACGCGTCACCTAGCGGCGCGGTGAAGGGCGCGCCATGCGTTCGCGAACCTCTTCGAGCATGTTCTCAAGACGCGTACTGTGGGACACCCGGTAGCCCTGCTCGGGGACTTCAAGACCGCGGAGGGCCACAGGCAAGTGTTCTACTTGCGCCTGGCAGCGTTTCTGCAGGTCAGGAAGCGGGGCCACCGGCTGCAGGCGCTTTCCTTCGCTCATTACACGCTCGAGCAGAGGCTCGCCATCCTCGTGCTCATTTTCCAATGCAATCACATCCTCGAGGTAGTCGCCCTTTGAATCAGCCTTGCGGTATATCTGCTTACGGCCCGGATACGTCACCTTTGCAGCACTGAATTTGGCGGCCTCACGAATCTTTCCGGCTCGCTCGATTTCAACCAGCTTGTATAGCACACCCAGTGAGGGCGCATCGGATGACGTCGAAAGAGATGTGCCAACGCCAAAGGTATCCACCCGCGCACCACCCTCAAGCAAAGATGCTATCCGCTCTTCATCCAGATCGCCGGAGATAAAAATCTCAACGTCGCCCCAGCCGGCCTGATCCAGCTTCTCGCGGATCCACATGCTATCTGCCACCACGTCGCCGCTATCCAGGCGTACACCTCGAGGCTTGCGCCCTAGCGCAATGATGGCTTTAAGCGCGGCACGCACATCGTAGGTATCCAGGAGCAGCACGGAATGACGCGGGAAGATGTCCATGAACTGGGCGAACGCCTCGTCTTCCCTGTCGTGAGCCATGATCCACGAATGGGCCTGCGTGCCATAGGTCGGGATGTCGAACAATTGACCTGCGCGCACGTTCGAGGTTCCCTTGCATCCGCCGATATACGCTGCACGCGCGGCGAGGACGCCGGACTCCGTGCCGTGAGCCCGGCGTGTGCCAAACTCAACTACAGGCCGTCCGGCCGCGGCTTTGGCCACACGCGCCGCTTTGGAAGCGATCATCGTTTGAAAACTGATCGTAGCCAGCAACGCAGTTTCCATGATCTGGGCTTCGGCGATTGGGGCAGTGATACGTAGAAGCGGCTCGCCGGGGAAACATACCGTCCCCTCCGGAATGGCCCAAATGTCTCCTGAAAATCGAAATTCGGCGAGATAGTCGAAAAAGCTGTCGCTGATCAATGCAAAAGCGGGATGCTTGCGCAGATAGGCAATATCCTCCGGGCGAAACCGAACTGTTTCGAGAAATTCGAGCGCCTGCTCCAAACCCGCCGCGATCAGGAAGTTCCGCTTCGGCGGGAGACTACGAACGAAAACCTCAAAGGTAGCGCAGGCGTCAAAATGGGTCTCAAGATAGCCGGCCGCCATCGTCAGTTCGTAGAGATCGGCAAGCAGGCCCGAGGGCCCGACAGTATTCTGCGACAACATGTTTATGCGACCATTATGCCACTGATTGTGCCGGTGCAGCTTAAGGGCAGGAAGAGAAGAAAAAAGCAGCCGCTTAACGAGGTCAAGCAGTTCGGGCGATCCCGAGTGTACGACTCCGGATCGCCCGCAATCCTCTCATTTTCGGGTAGAAACAGATCTTGATGGACGATCAGCCCAGGACAGCGTCTTTAAAAGCCTTAGCCGGACGCAAACGGACGACGGTCTTTGCCTTGATCTTGATCGCTTCGCCTGTCTGCGGATTGCGGCCCATGCGCGCTTTGCGATGCGCTTTCACTGCCCGGCCCAGATTCGGAATCACGAATTTGCCGGCACCGCCCTTGCACTCCTTGACCGCGAGTTTGAAGAGTTCGTCAAAAAATGAATTCACGGTCTTTCTGGGCGTTTCTAATTTCTCCGCCAGATGGCCCACAATCTTAGACTTGCTCATTGGCTTTGCCATCTCGATCCTTCCCCTCCTCAGACGTTCTTTTGGAATTCGAGCCTTCGTGGAGGCCCGAATCAGGGCCGCGCACGCGCGACACTATAAAGAGAGTCCCGCCGCAACGCAAGAGAAAATGCAGAAAACCCGCAGAAAATCGACAGTTTCGCGCGATTATGAAGTTTCTTAGCCCGCAGATCTGAAGAAGAGCCGTTCCGGTACATTTCTGCTCGATGTAGGAACAGTACAGCCCCGCAATTCCAAAACGACCGATAGCTTGCTGTTTTGGAGCTATAAATGTTGCGCGGCCAGAAAGAAAAAACCAGAATTGATCTAGGCTTCCGCCAATCCTTTGTAAAAATGGGCGATAGCTTTGATTCCGCCAAAATAATTCTCGAGTAGGATGTGCTCGTCCGGCGCATGTGCATTTTCATCTGGTAGCCCAAAACCCATCAAAAGGCAGGGCACCTTGAACGTGTCGTGCATTTGCGTGACGAAAGGAATCGATCCGCCTTCCCGGATAAAAACAGCACGCTTGCCGAAGCCGGTTTCCAGCGCCTTGTGAGCTATTTCGAAATAGGGGTGCGTGTAAGGAGCAACCCAGGGTTTTCCGGTGCTTAGCACCTGAAAATCACATTTGACCTGTTTGGGAAGCAGCTTGCGGATGTGGCGCTCGACCAGTTTCGAAATCTTTGCCGGATCCTGATTGGGTACGAGGCGCGTAGAGAATTTCGCGTGCGCTATCGATGGTATGACGGTTTTCGCGCCCTCGCCAGTGTAGCCACCCCAAATCCCATTCAGTTCGAGCGTCGGGCGGATCCAAAGCTGTTCTACCACGGTATAGCCTTTTTCACCACAGAGCGCGGGCGCTCCCACCGTTTTGCGAAATTCCTTTTCTTTGAAGGGAAGATGATTCAGCGCCTTGCGCTCGGCGCGGGAAACGACCGCAACATCGTTGTAAAAGCCGGGCACCGCGACCCGAAAGTTCTTATCGTGGAGCTTGGCGAAAACCTCAGTGAGTATGGTGAGCGGATTTGGTACGGCTCCGCCGAAAACGCCTGAATGGAGATCCTGGCCTGGCCCGGTGATATCCACTTGATAGTAATTCAGGCCCCGCAAGCCGTAGGTAATCGAGGGCACTCCGGGCGCCAACATGGATGTATCGGAAACGACCAAAAGGTCAGCCTTGAGCTTTGCTTTATTTTCATTGACGTAATCCCACAAGTTCTCGCTGCCGACCTCTTCCTCACCTTCAATAATGACCTTGAGATTAATCGGGAGAGTCCCCGCCGTATGCTTCAAGGCATCCAGCGCGCGGAGATGAATGTGCACCTGCCCTTTATCATCGGCCGTGCCCCGGCCGTAGAGATTGCCGTCGCGAACCGTGGGCTCAAATGCCGGCGAACTCCACAGCTCCAGTGGTTCAGGAGGCTGCACATCATAGTGACCATAGAAGAGTGCGGTCGGCTTGCCCGGCGCGTGGAGCGATTCCCCGTACACGAGCGGATGCATTTTTGTAGGGATAATTGCAACGTCCTCCAAACCGGCGCGGCGCAAACGCTCCGCGACCCACTGTGCGGCGCGCTCGACGTCCTGTTTGTGATCGGCCTGCGCGCTGATGCTGGGGATACGCAAGAATTCGTACAGATCGGCGAGATGCTCGTTGTGCTTCTGCTCGATGTATTCGTTCAGGTCCATCTCTCCTCCGCGACGCGTTCCGATTCTAGGTGCCAATACAGTAGCGGTGCAAGGTGCGTCGCATGCCTTAACTAAATACCGCCCAACTGAGAGGAACTGCGCCTGATAAGCCTGTACACATGGCCAGTTTTCGTCAACGGCACGCGGCGCTCAGGCGAGATTGACGTGTGGCGCTGCATGGCTGACCATCAGAGTGTCATGTCGCCTCTGGTCTACGAACGCGAACGCCGCAGCTCGCGAATGTTCATGCGCATACGCGTGATGCTGGCGGGTAAGAATCAGCAAGGACGCCGCTTTCGACATGCCTACGAAACGATCGTCGTCAACGCGCATGGAGCTCTGCTTTATCTGGACCAGGAACTCGAGATGGGATCCCTTCTCGTCGTGACAAATCCGTTGACCCAAGACGAAGAGGAATGCCGGGTGGTGTATCTCGGTGAGGATTCCGAGAAGGGCCGCCGCGTCGGCATCGAATTTCTCACGCCTTCGCCGCATTTCTGGGGCATCGAATTTATGCAACCGGACTGGGCCGTACAGCCGGGCTCCTTCCAGAAAAACTAATCCACCTTTATCCGGGCACTCCCGGATTTCAACGGCCAAAGTTCGCGGGGCAAATTCTGGGGCCTCGCGATAACGCTGTTATACTTCCGCGCAGACATACGCAGGTTAATATCGGATTTAGCTGCGGGCGGTAAGGGCGTTTCGGAAATCGATGATGTGGCGTATACTCCGGCCAATTGAAGGAATTGTCAGGTGAATAACACAGAAGCTTCGGCTCTGGATGTGAGCACGGCGCCCCGCGCGCAGGCGGGCACGCGTTCGGTCGCCATCGCCATGTACTGCATCCTGCTGCTGTCGTACGTTTTAATGGCAGCGGACCGTTATCTTTTCCCCGTGATCGCACCTTACGTTCGCCGGGAATTTTTGTTTTCTCCGGCCCTGACCGGCTTGCTCACAACGATTTTTACTCTGGGCTTGGGTTTCGGCGGCCTTACCACGGGGTACATCCTGGCACGATTTTCGCGTAAGTCCGTGATTCTCGTTGGCGTGGCGATTTTTTCGGGTGCGACGGCGTTGACGGTGGTAATGCATGGATTTTGGGGCATGCTCTTCTGTCTGGCGTCCCAGGGAATCGGCATGGCCATGCTGGCCACCTCCATGTTCGCGCTCGCTGCGAGTTATTTCGCTACTTACAAAGCAGCAGCGATCGGGTCCGTAAATTTCTGCTATGGAATCGGCGGGTTCGTCGGCTCCTCGCTGGCAGGCGTGCTGCTGATGAAGTACGGATCATGGCGCGTGCCGATGCTCGCATTCGGGCTATTCGGGTTTCTGATGATCGCCGTGATCGCGCTCACGGTGCGCTCCTGGTTCAGCGAAACTCAAGGTGTAACCCAGAAGAAAAGTGCAAGCGGCGGTGCCGAGGGTCTATTGAATAGGAATACCGTCCTGCTGACGATCCTCTGTGTGATTCATGGGCTCAGCATGTATGGATTCCTGGGCAGTTATGCGTCTTTCCTTCAGGAAAATCTGCGCTACACTCCGAGCGTGGCGGGTTTCGTGGTCGGCTTTTTCGCAGTGGGCGCGCTCGCATCAATTGCCGGCGGCTGGGTGGGAGACCGCTTCTCTCCTCGGCTCGTACTCGCCGGTTCGTATGTTTGCATCGCTCTATTGGGATATGTTTTTTATCAGGCCGGGCCGTCGGCGTTAACGCGGGAAATCCTGAGCTGCGTGTATGGAGTGATCGGCAGCGCGATCCTGTACGTAAGCCTCGCGGCATATCACGTCAAGGCATTGCGCGGTACTCTGGCCAGCAAAGGTTCGGGAATGTTTGTAACAAGCCTTTATGGAGGTGCCGCGTTTGGTGGTTATCTCATCCGCGCTCTAGCGACCCATGGCGGTTGGCTATTCGCAGGGGTACTGCAGATGTCGCTGCTGTGCATCATCGGGGCTGTTCTGTCGCTGGCCTTGCGGCCAAGTGAAATGAGTGCGTAAGAGCAGCGAGAAACCAGCAGAACGGGAGCCAGCTTAGTTGTCAAGTTTTTGGCGCGGCGCATTGCTTGGGTTTGTAGGTTTGCTCATCGCCATTCAGGCGATTCGGCCGGCGCGAACGAACCCCACAGTGATCCCCTCTCGCACGCTGGAAGCGATGATATCTGTGCCGCCCCAAATTGAAGGAATGTTGCGGCGCGGCTGCTTCGATTGCCATTCCGACCAGACACGTTGGCCGTGGTACAGCAGCGTGGCTCCGTTTTCTTGGTTTGTCATCGATCACGTGGATAGCGGGCGGCGTCACGTAAATTTCTCAGACTGGTTGCGCCGAAACACAAAGGACCCCACGCAATACACGCGGGAGCGCTTCGAATCCATTTGCAAAGAAGTGCAGTCGCACGAAATGCCCTTATGGTCATATCTTCTACTTCATCGAGACGCGTGGCTCTCGCCAGCCGATATCAAGGCGATCTGTCAATGGACCCGGACCGATTTAGTGCCACTGAATCCCAACCGGACTTCGGAATTCCCGCCGCCAAAGCGTAACTGAACCATGGGCCGGCTTTGAGTATAGCGTGCTAATGCGGCGTGTCGGAGCAAACGAACCTCGGAACGTAAGAACTTTGCTTCTCTGCGCGAAGCCGCGCCTGGATCAGGTCAGCTTAGCGCGGCTGCGCGAAGTTACGAGGAGCACACCGGATTGGGAAGAACTCCTGGCGATCGCCTCTGATCACGGGCTCACGCCTATTTTTTGTAAGAATATTGAATGCGCTGCTACAGATGCTGTCAGCTTGTCATGGCGCCGCCGCTTCAGACGAGAATTTCTTCGCAACTCGTGCCGCAACCTCGCGCTCACCTCGGAGCTGTTTAACCTCCTACAGGCTTTCGAAAGCCACGCTGTATGCGCAACTGCATACAAAGGACCCGTTCTGGCGGTCCAGGCGTATGGCGATGTGACCATGCGCCAATTCTCGGATCTCGACATTCTGGTGCCACACACACAGATCGTCGAGGCCGAAAATGCGCTTTGGGGGCTGCGCTATCGGCCTGTAGTCAAAGGAGCGACGGCCACAAGGGGATTGAGGCAAATTCCGGGGCAATACGCATATCGCAAAGACGCTGAAATGATTGTTGAGCTGCACTCCGAATATACGCTCCGCTATTTTCCCCGGCGCCTCAATCTACAAGAGATGTGCAAGCGCCGCGTGCCGGTGGACTTGACAGGACGCGAAGTGCTGACGTTTTCACCGGAAGATACGCTCCTGCTGCTGAGCGTGCACGGTTCAAAACACTTTTGGGAACGCCTGAGTTGGATCGCTGACATCGCCGCCCTGATGCGGACCGGGCGTCCGATTAACTGGAACGTGGCATTGGAGCGAGCGCAAGCATGGCGAATTCAACGAATGGTCTTGCTGGGTATCGGACTCGCAGCTGAGATTTTTGACGCCGATTTGCCCGCGCAAGTGTCAGATTGCCTGAAGCGCGACGCCTATGCGCAGCAGATGATTGCGGACATCCGCAATTTGGTTCTTGCACCGGTTCCCGAGCAGCTGGGAATCTTTCGCCGGTTTGCCTTTCGCGTGGGGATGCGGGGTTCGCTTACCGCGGGAATGCCGTATGCGATCCGGCTGACCTTCCAGCCCACGGAACAAGACCGAGGGCGCCATGCGCGATTTCTCGAACCGCTTTACGCGTTGGGACGACCGCTGAGATTGGCGCGCACTTACGGCTGGCGCACACGAGCGGGCTCCTGAGCCTGAGCGCAGTACCAATCCCAAGTCTTCTGCAGGCCTTCCTCAAATCTGATCCGCGGGTCATATCCAAAAGCTTGACGAGCGCGAGAAATATCGGCTTGTGAATCGCGGATATCACCCTCGCGTGGCGGGCCGTACTTTGCCTTGGCAGAGTGTTTGGAGAAACCCTCCAATAGTTGGAGAGTGTAGTTCAAAGTGTACCGTCCGCCGGTGCCCAGATTAAATGCGCGGCCGCCGATGCCGGGGGTCTCGCAGGCCTGTATATTGGCCTCGACAACGTTTTGCACGAAGGTGAAATCGCGCGACTGCTCGCCATCACCATACACGGTGGGTTCAGCGCCATTACGCATGGCGCTTATGAAAAGCGAGAGCACGCCTGAATACGGCGACCCCGGGTCCTGGCGCGGCCCGAACACGTTGAAATAGCGCAGCGCAACGAAATCGAGTCCGTAAGTCCTGTAAAAGACGCTGCCGTATAGCTCGCCCACGAGCTTGCTAACGCCGTAAGGTGAGATCGGCGCCGGCGGCATGCCCTCATGTTTCGGCAATGTGGGCGTATCACCATAAATCGAGGAGGAACTCGCAAAAACGACGCGGCGCACGCCAGCATCTCGGGCGGCGACCAGAACGTTAAGTGTGCCGTCAACGTTGATTTGATTCGTTTCGATGGGCTGCTTCACCGAACGCGGAACGGAAGTCCGGGCAGCAAGATGAAGTACATAGTCTGCGCCACGGCAGGCGCTGTCGACTGTGGCTCGGTCGGTGATTGTGCCGCGAATCAATTTGACCTGATCCCGGACGCTGGCAAGATTCTCCTCCTTGCCGGAAGACAGGTCGTCGAGAACGGTCACAGATTGGCCCCGGCGGACCAGTTCATCAACGGTATTTGATCCGATAAAACCGGCACCGCCGGTGACGACATAGTGCATGAGAAATGACCCTCCCGATTGGCCTTGAACCGTCGCTGCTTCCGAAGCCGACGTTACTTTCCAGACTGCTGGTCCACCACTAAGGTTCGACCCGCAGCGCTCCGGCCCGCCGCGAATACCGCGCGTAACTGAGTTTCCCAGTGCGGCAACGATATGCCAAACGTTTCGTTGAGCTTGCGATTTGCAAGCACGGAATATGCAGGCCGCGCAGCCGCCGTGGGAAACTCGGAGGTCACGATTGGTCTGATGCCGCGCGCGATCAAAGGCCGATTCGCAGTCGCTGCCCGAAACCAATTAGCATCCGGCCTGTCTCCAGCCAGTTCCAGAATGCGGCAGGCGAAATCATACCAAGTCGTTTCGCCGCTCGCTGTCATATGGTAGATGCCGGTACTTTCAGACCAAGACCGCTTGCCGCTTTCGGATGACGAGGCTTGGGACAGCACCTTTGCCGTTGCCGCGGCAATCTCCGCGCTTGACGTGGGAGCGCCCTTTTGGTCTCGGACAATGGGCAATTCTTCCTTTTCGGTGGCGAGACGCAGGACCGTTAGCAAGAAATTGCGCCCTTCGCGCGCGTAAACCCAAGCCGTGCGAAAGATGAGGTATGGCGGCCCGATCTGCTGAATGGCTTGCTCACCCTCGAGCTTTGTTCGTCCATACACGTTCAGCGGATTGGGCGCGTCGTCCTCGGTGTAGGGGGCTCGTTTCGTTCCGTCGAACACATAATCAGTCGAGTAATGGACGAAAAGGGCGCCTATTTTCTTGGCCTCCTCAGCGAGGATGGCGGGCGCCACCGCATTGACCGATCGGGCCACGTCTTCGTCGGATTCTGCCCTATCGACAGCCGTGTAAGCGGCGGCGTTGACGATTACATGGGGCTGTATGTCAAGAATTGTTTGGCGGATATCCTCGCATTTACTGAGGTCGAGCTGCCCGCGGTCGACTGCTGTTAACTCTCCCATCTGCGCCAGCAGCGGCGCCAACTCGCGTCCGATTTGGCCGGTTTTTCCGGTCAATAGGATTTTCGTTCTCCGCCGCGTGCCAGTCATTCCGTTCGGTAGGAAGGGAGGAATTGTCGAGGTATCTCCGCCAGAATAGATGCTCGCTGGTCCTTCTCGGAAACCAGAGGCTCGGAGATATTCCAGCGAATGCCGATCTGCGGATCGTCCCAGCGGATGGCGTGCTCATCGGCAGCATCGTAGAAATCACTGCACTTGTATAGAAACTGAACTCGTTCGGTCAGCGCGAGAAACCCGTGCGCGAAGCCCCGCGGAATATAAATCTGATTCTGGATGTGGGCGGAAAGCACAACCGCAGCCCACTTTCCGAAACTCGGCGAACCGGCGCGTATGTCTACCGCGACGTCCAGGGCCTCTCCTTCCACGACCCGGCAGAGCTTGGCTTGCGCGCGGTGCAATTGATAATGAAGACCCCGAAGCGTGCCCTTGACCGAACAGGAGTGATTATCCTGCACAAAAGTATCGGTGATCCCTGCAGCAACAAATCTTGCTTGATTGTAACTTTCGATAAAAAAACCACGCGCGTCGCGAAACATCTGGGGCCGAAGTTCCCACACTTCGTCCAGTGATGTGGCGATTTTCTGTAAACCAGTCTCTTGTAGCGCAGACCTCAAAGCACTCAAGACTTTACCAGAAGTTCATCGCACCGGGGTTTATCAGTGCGGCTCTCGATCTCGAGTGATAACGGCGAAATCATTTCCCAGCGGCAGGGCGCCGCCGGCCGCGTCCCCGTTACCGTGCGGATGTTCACGGGAATCCCGAGAAATTGACGATCCGTTTTAAAGTTCGCGCGATGCCGATGATCGTCTCATCCGGGAGCGATTCGTAAATAGGAAGACTCAAGATGCCATCCGCGAGAAATTCCGTCTGGCTGAGATCATCGTGGCCGCCATCATGGAATTTCGTATAGAGGGTCTGTTGGTGAAGCGGGGGATAAAAGTATTTTTTGGTTTCGATATTGTCGGCAATCAGCGCATTTGCCAGTTCATCACGTGTGATGCCCGACGTTTCCGGTGTGATATGAATTGAATAATCCTTATACGTAGAGGTGTCGTGTGGGTCTGTCTTTTGAAAGAGGACTCCACTCAGGCCTGAGAGTTGGTCGGTGTAGAGCTCGGCTATCGCATTCCGCCGCTTTACTTTGGCATCGATAAGCGGCAGCCCTTGCAAGGCAAGGGCCGCGTTAAATTCGCTCATGCGGGCGTTCATGCCCAGCCATTCCGGGTTATAGGAGCCGACGTCTCCATAATTGCGCATGGCACGCACCGCCGCGGCGAGCTTCGCGTCATTGGTGGTGACGAGTCCGCCTTCTCCGGCGACGAGCAGCTTGGTTGGCGAAAGCGAAAATACTTCGGCGTCCCCGAACGAGCCGATTGGCTTCTCGCGATAAGCGCTGCCAAACGCATGAGCGGCGTCGAAAATCAATTTGAGGCCGTGGCGCTGGGCAAGCGCTTCAAGAGCACGAACATCGCAGGGATTGCCGTAAAGATGTACGGCCAAAATAGCGGATGTCTTCTCGGTTATTTTGCGCTCGGCGTCTTCAGGACTTATGTTCCAGGTATCGAGCCGCGAATTGGCAAACACTGGCCGCAACCCGTTCCAGACGACGGCGTGACCCGTGGCAAAAAAAGTGAAACTAGGGAGAATAACTTCACCGCTGAGACCGAGGGCACGAATGACCATCATCAGCCCGCTAGTACAACTCGACACGGCCACACAATATTTCACGCCAAGTCGTTCGCAGACGGCGGCCTCGAGTCGCGCAACAAGTGCACCGTTGGTGAGAATGCCGTTTCCATAGGCCACTCGGTACTCGGCCACAACATCCGCGAATTCCGGCAGTGTAGGGCGCATAAAAGGAAACCGCTCAGGGAACGCCGGACCCTCGTTTTCAGTGGCAGGGAAAGCTTTCGGCTTTGAATTGATCGTTAAGGACATACCTTCCTCCGACGAAGGACGTCAACACGAATGAACATGAGTTTTCACCGGCAGAGCACAGGCTCCTGCCGGAGCTCAGTTGGAAACGGGGCTCACCCTTAGCGCCCATTCCGCCGTTGGCGCTGGGCCTTCACGCAGGCCCTTTGCCACTGTAGATAGAACACCTTGCCACTTCAGCCGTCCATCCGATGCGGTACCTATGTCTGTAGCGCGGATTCTGTACCTGATGGTTTTCGCTCGATCCCCGCATTCCCCGGGCCGCGCCTTAAATGATGAGCGTTTAGACCCGTGTAGACCCTCCACGAGAATATGATCTGCCGCCGGGAAACCCTGATGCCAACTGCACCATAGCGGAGACAGCTTTCTTAAGCGAATTACGGTAGTCAGCCGCAAGGCGCCTCGGGAAATAACCGTGCGGCTCTTACGGCAGCATCGGTATTCCACACGTACAAGGTTCTGCTTACTGTTGCGGAGTCTTCCGACTATCCGAAGAGACTCGAGTTTGGACAGACAGACTGGCTGGAAGGGACTATGTTCACAACCGTTTCTGAGTCGCGCCGGATCTTCTATGCGGTGACGTGTTTATGTAGTTTTGCGCTCGCCTTGTGCGGCACAGGGCAGGCGCAGGTTTTCTCTCCACCAATGAATGTCTCCTCAGCCGCCAGTGGAAACGCGTCGTATCCGGCGATGGTCATCGATACAACAGGCAGTATCGATTTGGCTTGGATCGACAGCACTTCAGGGATCAACTTCACTCAGCTGAATACTGCTGGCCAAGTGCTGCTCCCGGCGCCGATTGTGATCGCGAATAGCGTGGGCGCCGCGTTTCAGCCGCAAATGGTGGCGGACCCAACCGGGACGATCTTTGAAATCGCTTGGGCGAAGCCCAGCGCGACGCAAACGGGTCAAACGACCACGTACGACGTGTTCGTAAGCCGGTTGCTGATCACCGCGCAAGCGCAAGGCTTTACCACAGTGCAAGTTTCACCAGCCGCAGATCCTCCCTTATTGGTCGATGGCCCGCGATTAGCGTTTGCGGGAGCGGGAGTTGATGTCGTTTGGGGCAATACTGCGACATGGATCAGCCAATCGGGAGACGGCATACACTTTGGCGCGCCCATCCTTCTTTCCATCGCTGCCCAGGACTCAGGCGGCCCACGAATCGCTGTCGACAACTCGGGGAATATCTTCGTGGCCTGGACCGACAAGCTGGCCGAGGATCGGATGACACCAGGAAACTACTGCACGTTTCCTACCGGCACTCCAGATCCGAATGGCGTCATTAACATGTACACCAACGGCTCCGGAGGCAATTACTATTTGAACTTTACACCTGGCGGCGCGAATGCATTTCCGAGCGCCGCAAATACGCGGAGCCTTTCCAGCAGCGACTGGATAAACAAAGATCCAGCGTATCCGAACGGGTATTTCGGATGTTCGTACGATAATCTTCAGCTATTTTTTGATCCTCAGGACAAGCTTCATCTGATCTGGGCGGACGAAGCGCCGTTGGAAGACCTGCTGACGAGCACGGCCACCACAGCGCCGCCATATCAAGGCGGATCACCGACATTCTCATTCCCGGTTGGCCCTTCAGGCGGTGAAGGAGCTGGCGCCCCAAGCGTCGCTACCGATGCCAACGGGATTGTTTACATCGTGTACCCTTCAGGGCCAAACGCTTCCTCTGCTACACAAGGCATCTACTTCAATCGATCCGATCCCGGTACGGCCACTAAATTCAATGGCAGTCCCACCTTCGTCCTTCCCGAATCCAGTGTCGTCAGCGCCCCGGGGGCGCTATCGCCGGCTTACCCAGTGGTTGCCGTGGATTCGAACGGGGACGTAAATGTCGTTTGGGAACAGCAGGACCTGCCGACTACGCCAACGGGCAGCAACACTTTTCACCTGTTCTTTGCGCGCTCGACGGATAAAGGCGCCACATTTCCAACAATAAGACCTGTCGTGCCTTTGTCATCAAATCCCTCAGCGTTCTGCATTCCTCCAGCTCCTGGCTGCGGAACTGTACAGATGGCGTTAAACGCGAATTCGGATCCCGACTTGGCTTGGGTAAACAATCCGGGTTCGGCCGCGAACATCGACTTCACGAGCGCGAACCTGGCAGGTCCCCCACCGCCGGCTGACTTCAGCATCAGCGTGACCTCGCCGACAACCCCCGCTTACTCCGGGCAGACGATCAGCTATACGGTAAGCGCACACGCCACGAGCGATTTCACCGGTTCAATCACGCTCGGCTGTGACAATTTCTACGACATTTCAGGCGTAAACGGCAGCACTGTCAGCCGATCCGACTACACTTGCACGGCGGCTCCTCTTAATGCGGGCAGTTCAACAACGCTTAATTTGGCCATACCCGCGCAACTGCCGCTAGGTACCTATCCCTTCGCAATTGACGGGACCAGCGCAGGGACGACTCATCGGGTGATGCTCAGTTTCACAACCGCAGGTCGGCCAGGCTCGATCTCACCAGGTTCAGCGGATATACCGGTGGGCGGCTCTTCTCAGTTTAGTGTCACGCTCAATCCTGGGCCGTTTACCGGAACCGTCAACTTCCAATGCGTAGGCCAGCCAGCCTGGATCAAGTGCGGATTCAACCCTTCCAGCGTCACGGCCTCCACTGCAGCAGTCAGCACGACACTGACCGTCACGGTCACTTCCGCGCCGAGCGGATCGATGTTGACTCATGCGTGGCCTATAAACCCGCTGCGGATTCAACAACTGGATGCGGTGTGGACCACGGTATCGGGTCTGCTGTACCTGCTGATTGTGGTTGCGATGTGGATCTGGCAGCGTGACCGGCTTAGAGCGTCGGTTCTCCTGAGAAGATCTGCGGTTCTGGCGCTTGTTCTGGTGTTTTCCATTGGGCTCGTCTCTTGCACCGGCGGCACTGCGGCCCCATCTACAGGCAATGCGACCACTGTAGCTAACGCTGGAGGTTCTGCCGGGTCTGGCAGCACAAGTGGGTCTGGCAGCACCGGCGGATCGGGCGGTTCTACAGGCTCCGGGGGAAGCGGAGGAGGAGGATCAAGCACCCCGGTCAGCGCAGTGTTTAGCATCCAAGCGACGGGAAATACGACAGCCACCCTCGGAACCGTATCGATCACTACTCCATAAGGAGCGTCGATTCGTGCTCCACCGCTGCGAACCGCGCGAATCTGGGGAAGAGCTTCAACTCTTCCCCTTTTTGTTGCAATGTTCGGTTTGCAGCCTGTTGTTTATTCGGGCGAGCCCGGAACTAACGGCCCGATACAGCATGTAGCGGAACCGTCCTTCGAGCCAACTCTCGTTACCTACAGGGTCACTCTTGCTCTCGATGTGTTCTTCAAGCACGTGAGCGCAATCGCCTCCTAACCGGGTTATCTCTTGTTCGAGCCGCTGGCGTGCATGAGCCATGAGTTCTTCATAGCAGCGCCCCCATAACTCGCCACTATGGATAAGCGTGTGAGCCACGCGACGACTGGTTGCTTCGACTGTATGCTCGCCCATCGGCTCTGCGTCGGCGGGAGGTAAATCACGATGCCAGCAAATATTCGGAGGTTTTGACGGATGAACTACGGAACCGACAACAATACGCGGGGCGCGGAGCTTTGCGGTTTGGTCAACCGACACGCTAGCGTTTAAGCCATGCCCCGCGCCCCGGTGGGATTCAATCGCCTCTTTACTCCTCACATCCCCACCTCCTTGCAGTCTATTTTTACTCCAGCACTTTGGATTTTGCGGTGATGCCGGTCACCGCCGGCAAAATCTCTTGCTATTAAGGCACCATACACTCAAACATGGAAGGCAAGTTGCCCCGACTGTGCAGGATGGCAGGATCAACACATCATCGATGAAATTTTGATAAGGCGTTTCGCCAGAAATTCCAGTTCGGAGAATTTCGAAACGTAACGTGTTGGTGCCCAAGAGAGGATTCGAACCTCCACGCCGTTGCCGGCACTAGACCCTGAATCTAGCGCGTCTGCCAGTTCCGCCACTTGGGCATAGGTGGGAACTAACTCGAGGCAAAACCAAAGCCATTTTGCGCGCCGCTTTGAGCTTTGTCAACGAAAGCACCGATGCACACGCCTGTGCCCCGTACGCGCCGTCAACATTTCGGTGATCATGAATCGGCTCGAATACAGGCTCACGCGGTTAGTTACATGGACGTCAGGCAGCCCCTCTGCAGCCGCTCACTCCTAGTTGACTCCGTCGGCCCCCCACCGGTGTATAATCGCGCCACCAGCGGAGGCCATACCTATGGCAGCCGCAACTTCCAAGTAAAAACAACGCGGGCTGTCGACTCACGCAGGGAGGAAACCATGGGAGATATCTCGGGTCCATTGGCCTACCTGTTATTTTCGTGGGGCTTGATCACCGTGGCATTGGTGATCCTGCTGATCTACCGAGTGACGCTTTCGAGCAAAGAAGACGATCAGCTTTACCTGAATAAAGCTGAAGTCGAAATGATGGGCAGCGATCAGGCTGCCGTCATTACCCGACTAAACAGACTTAGCAAGCCCATCCTGACGCTGGCGATTCTTTCCGGCATCTTGCTGGTGGCCAGCGTAAGCCTCTGGGTTTGGATCGGATTCAACAATCCGTAAGTAGATAAAAGTCAGCAGCGCGAAAAAGGGCTATCGCCCGGTTGGCGCGAGCGCGCTCGTCGGCTGACCGGCTGGCGAGGATGTTTGCGTTGATAGATCATCGGTTGGAACCGCCGATGTGTGGTTCACGGTGATCAGCCAATTGCCGGCACGTTTTTCGAGGAAGAGTGTGGTGTGACCAAGTGCCTGCGTGCGCTTGCCATCAACGTCACCCACAAATTGCCACTGGTAAGCAACGACCGCCGCATCACCGACGGTTTTCACGTAGGAATTCGTCCTCTCAAGGCGTGCTCCGGAGCTTCTCGCAAATTGAGTCTGATAGGCTTTGGCGTAGTTCGCCCAGCCGAATAGCGGCGGCTCCCATGCCCCGCTGATCACCATTACGTCATCAGCATAAAATTTGTGCATGCCTTCGACATCCCCCGCCTGCCAGGCCCCTAACATCTGCGACACCAAAAGATCGATACCCTGATTGTCCGATAGCAATGAAGCCGCCGTAACGTCCGCTTGCGGATCTTTTTTTTCTTTACCTTTCTTCGTTTTCTGATTTTGCGCGAATGCGAACCCCGGCCCGCTTAAAATCGCCACCAGCAACACCGGAATGAGAACTCTAATAAGCTGCCGCGGAGTCCGCCGACCCGGGCGGGCCTGCGCAGTGGCCCGCTTGCCCATTCTGTACTTTTGCAAGTCAAGTTCTTCTGGCATGTGTCCTCCGCTTCGTCCAGAGGACGATAACAGAAGCTCCGCGGGCGAGTCCGATTCTCTATTTGCCGAAGTGACTAATCGCTTATCCAGTGTGTGTCGGTGATTGAATTCCGGGAAAACGCGCCTTGGCCTCGGATTCCGAGCAGGAAAGCAGCTTCAGCATCACCGTTGTAGTTCTGCCGAAACCCGCACGGTAGCCATGACACATCGCTTCATACTGTTAGCGCCACACGGAAGCCATAATCTGAGTACTGGAATCCTGGCGGGATACTGGAGCGAGCCGCGCATCTGGACACCTTGATGTGGTGCCGCCACGCTCCTCCACGGGATGCGCGACGGCTGCCTTGCTCCGCCCCGTGGGGATTGCGATTGGGGCTGTGCTCGTAATAACGCGCGTCATACCAATCGGAGCACCATTCATGAACGTTATCGCCCATGTTGAAGAGGCCATATGAGTTCGCCGTGTAGATGCCGACGCACTCCGGACCATTTTTCCATCGGATTGAATAGTCCGGGAGATTCTCAGGAGCGCCGTTTCCCCAGCTATAAAGCTGCCCCTCGATGCCACCGCGAGCGGCGCGCTCCCATTCCGCTTCCGTGGGCAGGCGGTATTTTCGGCCGGTGTTGTTGCTCATCCATTCGCAAAACGCAACAGCCTCGAACCAGGACGGGCCTACCACGGGCTGCCGCAGTTCCTGAAAATTCGGGTCATGCCAGAAGGGTGGAGCAGCGCGCTCGCTTTGCCGGAGAAAGCAGGCGTATTCGGCCCGGGTGACCTGGTGAATCCCCAGGGCGAAGGCATCGACCCAAACGCGATGCGCCGGCTTCTCATCATCGCGTCCGTCGTCGGAACCCATTGTGAACCAGCCTTCGGGGATCATCGTCGTGCGCGGCTCAATGAATTCGGGCGTTCCAAGCGCACTGCCGTCTAGTTGACGCCGCGTTTCCGACATGGCTCACCCCACCCGCTGCTTGATCTTGATAATGTGGCGACTCGCTGCTCTTTGCAGAATAGCAGAATGGGCAATCCTAAATCGCTTTCGCTGCGATAACATCAAAACGGATGGTCAACCTCGGCGTAATTCTGTTTACCGCGACCGTTGCCATGCTCGTCGCGGAGTTCTTCCGCCGGCGTAGCCGTGCCTATCCGGCATACGGTTGGGTCGGATTGGCCTCACTCGCGATTTCGGAATCGTTGATGTTTCGCGGCATCGAGCCGGTGGCGACGTTCTTTACGCCCATTGCGTGGACTTGCTACGCCCTGATTGCTGATGCCGCGGTTTTCGCGATTCGCGGGCGATCGCGCCTGCGCGACGCTCCCAAACAATTCGCAAAGCTGGCGCTACTTTCGATCCCGCTGTGGCTCATTTTCGAAGCTTACAACTTACGGCTCGCCAACTGGACGTACGCCGGCGGTATCCCCCTGCCATTGCCGGTCACGTGGCTCGCTTACGGTTGGGCTTTTGCGACCATTTGGCCTGGGATCTTTCTGACCGCCGACCTGATCGAATCATTCGGCTGGTGGGATATTGCGTTTCGGCCGGTCCGATTCTCGCGCGCTACCCAAAACGTGTTTATGATTGCGGGCGCGCTTCTGGCAATCGTTCCCGTGATTCTGCCCGCACGGGTGGGCGCGTATCTTTTCGGCGCGGTATGGGTGGGTTTTGTCTTTCTTTTGGATCCCATTAATTTTCGCCTGGGACTCGCTTCGTTTGAAACCGACTTTGCTTCTGGACGGTACGGCCGTTTTTTCTCGTACCTGGCGTCCGGCTGGGTGTGCGGGTGGCTTTGGGAATTCTGGAATTTCTGGGCCGCAGCCAAATGGCACTACACCTTTCCCATCATGCAAGGCCAGAAGATCTTCGAAATGCCGGTGCTTGGCTACCTTGGATTTCTGCCTTTTGCGCTCGAATGCTTTGTGATGTATTACTTCGCAGCCTGGATCCTCCGGTGGGAGAAGCCATTGCGAGCCCAAACGGACCGCGAGTCACAACCGCAAACGTCCACAGCCGTACTACGGTCCTGGCCAATTGTTATCGCGGTCCTGATCGCCGGCATAACAGGCGCGCGGCCGGCGCATGCTTCATCTCTTAATTTGCCCGAAGCCGCAAAAGATGGCCTGCAGATGCTTTACGCCGGAGCTTCAGATGCCGCCGGCGCAGCGTTCCGTCGAGTGCAGAACGAGCATCCCGACAGTCCTCTCGGTTATCTGCTCGAAGCGGAGGCCCGTTGGTGGCAGATTTATTGCGAAGCTTGCGAAATCAAATGGAACACGATTGACGCCTGGAACCGGCCCAAAATCGCCGCAGACGAGGGCTACCTGGCCCTCGCAGGCAAAGCGATCTCCATTTCCGAATCGCGCATTGCGCAGGAGGACTCAGCGGAGATGCGCCTGTATGCCGGCATCGCATGGTCATTCCGTGCGCGACTGCTTGGTTTACGCGGCGACCGCCGTGGCACGGCACGCGCCGGAGTCAACGCACGGACGCACCTTTTGCGTTGCCTGCAGCTCGACCCGCAGATGGCCGACGCCTACGCCGGACTCGGGCTCTACAACTATTACGTTGACACGCTTTCACCGATTGCCAGGATTCTACGGTTCTTCATGGGGATTCCCGGCGGTTCGAAACAAGAAGGGGTCCGACAGCTGGAAATGGCCATGCAAAATGGCGAACTCACGCGTGTCGAGGCGCGCTTTTATTTAGCGAAGAACCTGCGAACGTATGACCAGGACTACGGGCACGCTCTCGAGGTCGCTTCGGCGTTGGTTGATCAGTTCCCCCGTAATCCCATCTTTCGTCTTCTTGCGGGAGACATTCAGGCGAAACTTGGACATTGGGAACCCGCCGCCGGCGATTTCCGTCAGGCAGGCCAGTTCGCAACGGGCGAAACGGCTTGTGATCGCCACATTCGAGCTCTGGCCCAGCAGTCGACTACGATCCTCGCGGGCTTTCGTCCTGGACCGTAGGTCTGTGGCATCGCGGCATTGCAAGCGCAAGAGCAACAATGCTGCTATCAGTGGCATCTTACGCCGTTGCCCGCGTTTGACTTGACCCTATCGCAGTGGTATCAGAGAGCGTTTGGTTCGGCAGCGGGAGAATTGCGGGCATTTTGAAACTTAGCAAAACGTTTTTTGAAAATACATCTCGAGCGAAGTCAAGTAAGCGGCCCGCACGCCGTAAACGTTTCGCCGTGCGCGTGTTGCGTTTCGCCAGCACGGTGATCGCCTCGTGTGCACTTCTGGTGTCGAGCGGTTGTTACGACTACAACCCATATCTCGGCGCTACTCCAACCGTGAGTTCGAATATCAGTTCGATTACGCCGAGCGGCGCAACCGCAGGTCACGCCGATATCCTGTTGACGGTAAACGGCTCAGGATTTGTCCCCGGATCGTCAGTTACATGGAACAGTTCCGGCAGCACCAGCACGAATTTGGTTTCTAACGTCTTGAGCTCGACACAAGTGCAAGCCAATATTCCAGGGTCGTTGCTAACCACACCGGGTACCTTTTTTGTAGGCGTTATCGCGCCGGGGCCCACCAGCGGCAACAATGCGGGAAACAATATTTCGAATTTTGTCCCCTTTATCGTCTGCGGGCCGAGTTGTTCCGCGGTTATGCCTACTGAGAGTGCGAAAATCGCAAGTTCTTCTGTGGTGGCAGCTTCTGCGGCGTCCAGGAACGCGCCTGCGGTGGCTCGTTACGAAGTCGCCGTCGCAGATTCCGCAGACGGTTCCATCGATACGGGCACTGGCATTGCCAGGGTTTTCCTGCACGATAGCTGCTCAGGGGCAACCGCAAGTTGCCTACCTCGGATGATCCCGATCTCCGTGGGGTTCAGCGGAGCCGATCCTAACGGCCCGAGTAGTTCGGCATCCGTAACGAGTGACGGCCGTTTTGTCGTTTTTGCTTCCGAAGCGAATAATCTGGTCAGAGGCGACAGCAACGGCTGGAGTGACATTTTCCTGCGGGATACGTGTATCGGCGCGGATTCCAGTTGCATGCCTACCACCACCCGTGTTTCGGTCGGGTCCGATGGCGCGCAGGCGAACGGACCCAGTTATTCTCCCGCCATCAGCGTGGACGGCAGATTTATCGCTTTCAACTCCGCGGCCACAAATCTGATGAAACTCGACTCGCTGAATTCGCTGCCCGCAACTTCGAACCCGCCGCTATTCCTGCGGGACACTTGCTTCGGCGCACCACGCGGGTGCTTGCCGGCAACTTCACGGGTCGTCTCTGCACCGGCGTCACCCCATTAGCCAACACCTACTTCACAAAAGCGGTCGGTCATCCCACCCAAACGGTAGAGGGCGGGTGCGCCGCCGACTGACCTAATCAGGTAAACCAATCGGTATACGATGCAGCCGAAACAAAAGACTTTATATCACTAGGGGTTCAGTTGAGCCGAAGCAGCTTGGTCAAACGCATGGTAGGACGAGCGAACAAGGGGTCCGGACTCGACGTGACGAAATCCCATCTCACGCCCCAGATGTTTGTATTCTGTGAATTCCTCCGGATGCACGAAGCGAACGATAGGTAAATGCTCGCGAGTCGGTTGCAAATATTGACCGAGCGTGAGGATGTCAACGTCCTGTTCCGCGGCATCGGCCATTGTTTCCAGAATCTCCTCGCGTGTCTCGCCAAGTCCCAGCATCATGCCTGTCTTCACGGGCATATGCGGCGCCCATTGTTTAGCTCGATGCAGCAACTCGAGCGAGCGTTCGTAGAACGCGCCCGGACGCACTCGCCTATATAAGCGCGGCACCGTCTCGATATTGTGATTGAGCACATCGGGGCGAGCCGCCACCACCGTTTCCAAAGCCGCACGATCGCCGCGGAAATCCGGGATCAAAACTTCCACCTTGCAGTCTGGTACCCGCTCCCGCAGAGCCGTGATCGTACGAGCAAAAATTCCCGCGCCACCATCCGGTTGATCATCGCGGTTAACCGAAGTTACGACTGCGTATTTCAGTCTCATCTGTGCTACAGCTTCCGCCACCCGCTCGGGTTCCTTTTCATCCGGTGGTCCCCCGGGCTTGCCGGAAGTCACGGCGCAGAAACCGCAGGCGCGAGTGCAGACGTCACCAAGAATCATGAATGTAGCAGTGCGGTGCTCCCAACATTCACCTTGATTCGGGCATCGCGCGCTTTCGCACACAGTGTGCAGATTAAGGCTGCGCATGATGCGCTTGAGTTCCTGGTAATTCTCGCCCCCAAAAAACCGCACCCTCAGCCACGCTGGACGAGGATGCAACTCCGCAGGCGGAGTCTCAGCCATGGATGATGTGTTCTGGAGAATCTTGAATGATAGCGCCATGGAGTATCTTGCTGGATTTTACGCTGGCGGTGCCGACCTCGACAAGGAGCCGCGCGGCTAATTCAAGTCTAGGGTCCGCTGCAGTAGTACAGTGAGCACTGTACGCCACGCAGAATTACGATTCTGTGGCATTTATACAACATGCCGTTCGCGACACACGCTTCGTGTCTTTCTAAGCACATGAATACAAATAGCTTGCAATGCAACCAAAAGGATAGCTAAATGCACCTTACATCCGCATGTCTAGTCAGACGACTATAGAACGACCGGTAGAGATAAGCGGAATCGGACTTCATACCGCAGTTCCGGGCCACCTTCGTTTGACACCTGCTGCCCCAGACACTGGGATCGTCTTCCGCCGAGTCGATCTCGATAATTTCGAAATCGAGGCCCATGGTCGCAACGTTGCTCGCGTGAGTTACGCCACCAGCCTGATGAAGAAAGGCGTTCTGCTCTCGACGACCGAACATCTTCTTGCCGCGCTCTACGCCTGCGGAATCGACAACGTCTATGTGGATATCGACGCCATCGAGGTCCCGATTCTCGACGGCTCTTCGCAGCCATTTGTTCAGATGCTGGAGCAGGCTGGGATGCGCCGGCAGCGCCGACGCCGACGGTATCTGAAAGTGTTGCGGCCGTTGGAAATCTCGGATGGCGACCGGTACATCGGCATTTATCCTTGCGAAGAATTCCGCGTGCATTGTTTGGTGGATTACACCCACCCGATGATCGGACGTCAGCAAGTGGAGATGGTCGTCAATCGAGACAGCTTCAGCCAGCGATTGGCTCGGGCTCGGACTTTTGGATTCGTCGACGAACTTGAAAAGCTCCGCGCCGTAGACTTGATCCGTGGCGGCTCGCTCGAAAACGCAATCGTCCTGACCCACGACGGCATCCTGAACGGTGAACTGCGCTATACCGACGAGTTCAGCCGGCACAAGACCTTGGACCTGATCGGCGACCTCGCGCTTATCGGGCGCCCATTATTGGCACGGGTTGTCGCGCACAAGGCCGGTCACGCGCTACACACGCAACTGGTTGCGCGGCTGCTCGCCGATAAGTCGCTTTGGACCCAAACCACGCTGATCATGCCGCGGCGCCAATCCGTTCCGGCAAACCTTTCGGCCATACCCGCGTAAGATCTCTCGTATTCGTCTAAACTGAAGTGGGTTATTGTTTCTTGCCTTTTTCTGTCACGTTTGTTGCGAACGCGAATCCAAAAAACGGAGAATAAATACCAACTACCTATGGCTCTGTCTGATTTTGCCGTCGTTATTCTCGCCGCGGGTAAGGGAACACGTCTCAAATCTTCCCTGGCCAAAGTTCTTCACCGCGCCGGCGGCCGCACTCTGATCGAACATGTCGTTCGCGCGTGTCAGCCTCTGAAGCTGCCTACCATTGTGGCCGTTGTTGGGCATCAAGCCGCGGAAGTGTCCGCCATTCTCAAGCCTCTGGGTGTGCAGGCCACGATACAAAACCCGCAACGCGGCACAGGCCATGCGGTGCTCATCGCTCGCAGGGTGCTCGGCAGCCGCGCGAAATATGCAATCGTCCTGCCTGGCGACGCGCCCCTGGTGCGCTCCGAAACCCTCGCGGAACTTGCGAAACTGCATCAGCAAAGCGGCGCTGCGGCCACGATTCTCTCGGCCCAATTGGCAGACCCGGGCAGTTATGGCCGCATCGTTCGACGCGAAGACGGGACCGTTGAAGCCATCGTTGAAGACTCGGCGCTTACCGCTGACCAGCGCGCCATTAATGAAATTAATTCGAGCATATACGCGTTTACGCTGGAAAAGCTGTGGCCCTGCCTGGGCCGGCTTCGTCCCAACAACAAACATCGCGAGCTTTACCTTACCGACGCGATCGCCTTGCTGCGTACCCAGGGCGAAGCGGTGCACGCCATCGTCGCCGCGGATGCGGACGAAGTCCTCGGCTGCAACACGCGTGCTGACCTGGCAGGCGTAGACTTGGCATTCCGCCGCCGCAAACGCGCCGAACTCATGTCCGATGGAGTGAGCATGCTCATGCCCGAATCCATACTGATCGATGCCGATGTGACGGTGGGTCCGGACACGCTGCTGGAACCCGGCGTGCAACTGCTCGGCAGAACACGTATCGGCACTGGGTGCACGATTCACACCGGAAGTATTCTGACCGACGTTACGGCGGAGGACGGCGTTCTGATCAAACCTTACTCCATTCTCAATTCGAGCTATCTCTCGGCGGAAGCGCAGGTGGGCCCTTTCTCGCACTTCCGAAGCGACGTGCGCCTGCTCAGAGGCGCGCGCGTTGGAAATTTCGTTGAGGTGAAGAAGAGCACGCTGGCTGAGGGCGTAAAGGCCATGCACCTGACCTATTTGGGGGATGCGCGCATCGGCGCCGAGACCAACGTCGGCGCCGGCACGATCACTTGTAATTACGATGGCCTAAACAAGAACCCAACAACGATTGGCCGCCGCGTATTTATCGGCAGTGATACCGCTCTGGTGGCGCCCGTTAAAGTCGGAGACGGCGCGTACATCGGTGCAGGATCGACGATTACAGACAACGTTCCCGCGGATGCCCTTGCCATTGCCCGCGGACGCCAGGTCAACAAACCTGGATGGGCGACCGCACGCCGTCGTCAAATGAACGCGGCTGCAAAGCAAAAGACCGGGCACAAAACCAACCGAGGCGTTTCTCAAAAGGCCCGCCCGCGCCGCCGGATTCGCTCGGCACGCGTATCCAAAGGCAAAGCTGCGGCGGCCGCAAAACGCGCGGACAAGCCACTTTCCCGCCGCTGATTTGCACTTTCCAAATTAGTCGCTCGTCGCGGCAACCTGCTATAATGTAGTTTCCCCAGGAGCTGGAGAGCGTGACCAAAGTTGGTGTCGTCGTATTCCCCGGGTCCAATTGCGATCACGATGCGCTGTATGTTTTCAGCGAGATTTTACACACGCCAGCCGAATTCATCTGGCATCAATCACAGGATCTCTCGGGATTTCACGCCGTTGTTTTGCCGGGCGGCTTCTCCTATGGAGACTATCTTCGCACCGGCGCGATCGCGCGCTTCTCGCCAGTGATGACCGCGATTGCCCGCTTCGCTCGTTCCGGTGGCCTGGTGCTTGGCGTTTGCAACGGATTCCAAATTCTCTGCGAAGCGGGCCTGCTTCCCGGCGCCTTGATGCGCAACAACGGCCTGCGCTTCATCTGCCGCCACGTCCACGTAAGAGTGGAGACGATCGATACGCCGTTTACCGCCTCGGCGGCGAAAGGCCAGGTGCTGCGCATGCCCATCGCGCATGCCGAGGGCAGCTACGTTTGTGATCCTGCCACTCTGGCGGAACTGAAGCGCAACGGCCAGATCGTTTTTCGTTACTGCGCCCCCGACGGTTCGCTCGATCCGGCCTCGAATCCAAACGGATCACTCGATGCCATTGCCGGAATCTGCAATCGCGAGTGTAACGTCATGGGCATGATGCCGCATCCAGAGCGTGCGGCGGAAGCTTCTCTCGGCTCAACCGATGGCTTGGTCGTTCTCAGCTCGCTCGTTCAATCCCTTACGCGGCAACCTGCCGCAGCCGCGAGCTGACGCTTGTCTCAGGCCGCGCGCACGCCTTCCATGCTCGCAAACGAGATCCAAGTGACGCCCGAAGTCGTCGCAGAGCATGGCCTCACGCCTGCGGAGTACGCCCGCATACAGAAAATTCTCGGCCGCGAACCAAACTTCACCGAACTGGGCATCTTTACCGTAATGTGGAGCGAGCATTGCTCGTACAAGTCCAGCCGGGTCCACCTGAAGCGGCTTCCGACGCGCGCGCCCCAGGTTCTACAAGGCCCCGGTGAAAACGCTGGCGTGGTCGACGTGGGCGAAGGCCTCGCCGCTGTTTTCAAAATGGAATCCCACAACCACCCCAGCTACGTCGAGCCGTTTCAAGGAGCGGCGACGGGCGTCGGCGGAATTCTGCGCGACGTTTTCACCATGGGTGCCCGGCCAATTGCGGTGCTTGATTCATTGCGCTTTGGTTCTGTTACTTCGAATGCCGGCTCTTCCGCGAATGGCGAATCACCCGAGGTGATCGCCCGCAATCGGCGTCTGGTCGACGGCGTCGTTCGCGGAATCGCATTTTACGGCAATTGCTTTGGGGTACCCACGGTCGGCGGCGAAGTTGAATTCGAACCCGGCTACGCGGGCAACCCTCTGGTAAACGTGCTGGCGTTGGGCATCGCCCCGAAAGACAAGCTATTTTTCGCCCGCGCGAGCGGGGAAGGGAATCCTGTGATTTACGTCGGCGCGAAGACCGGGCGCGACGGCATCCACGGGGCTTCGTTACTGGCGTCTGCCGAATTTACCGAGGGATCGCAGCAGAAACGCCCTAACGTTCAGGTGGGTGATCCCTTCCTCGAAAAGCTCCTCCTCGAGGCGTGCCTCGAAGCCATGGATACAGGTGCGATTGTAGGCATTCAGGATATGGGTGCCGCCGGGCTTACCAGCTCCTCTTGCGAAATGGCCTCCCGAGGCGGCGTCGGCATTGAAATCGAGCTGGATCGCGTCCCGCAACGGGAAACCGGAATGACCGCGTACGAAATGATGCTCAGCGAATCGCAGGAACGGATGCTGCTGGTAGCCGAACGCGGCCGTGAAGCAGAGGTGTTTCGCGTCTTCCGCAAGTGGGGACTCGACGCAGTCGAGATCGGCCGCGTTACCTCGGATGGCATGCTGCGCGTCTTGCACCACAGCCAAATCGCAGCGCAGATTCCCGCCGACGCGCTCGCCGAGCAGGCACCGGTATACGAGCGACCGATCGCGCCGGCGAAGCCATCTGTCCGCAGCGAGGCGCGTGTACCGCTGGCGGCCATGGGAACCGATTTGTCGGACAATTTCCGGCGCTTGCTTGCCGCACCCTCGATAGCCTCAAAGCGCTGGATTTTTGAGCAATACGACCACATGGTCCGCACCAACACGATTGTCTTTCCGGGCGCGGGCGATGCCGCGGTCCTTCGTCTTAAGGGCACGAGCCGCGCCCTCGCGCTGGCGACCGATGGCAAAGGCCGGTGGTGCGCCCTTGATCCGCGCGCTGGCGCCATGCATGCCGTCGCCGAAGTTGCGCGCAACGTCGCGGCTGTCGGCGCCCGCCCCTGGGCCGCCACCAATTGCCTCAATTTTGGTAATCCGGAAAAACCGGAAGTCATGTGGCAATTCAGCGAAGCCGTCGATGGCATGGCTGAAGCTTGCCGCACGCTTGCCATCCCCATCACTGGCGGGAATGTCAGCTTCTATAACGATACTCTAGGCAAATCGATCGATCCGACGCCCATTGTTGGCGTGCTCGGCGTGATCGACGAGGCAGCACATACGCTCAGCATGGCCTTTCGAAACGAAGGCGATGCCATCGTTTTGCTCGATGGCCGCAAGAGTGCGCCCGAGTTGGCCCAAGGAGGCGCCGACGGTTTGCGCGAATTCTCTTCTTCCGAATATGCTCGCACCATCCACGGCATCGTCGGTGGCCTCCCCCCCGCCATTGATTTGGCCGCCGAATCCCATCTGATTGACGCCCTTGTCGGGCTTGCCTCCGAAGGCATTCTTGCCTCCGCACACGACGTCAGTGATGGCGGCATCGCTGTCGCACTCGCGGAATGCGGCTTCGCTTCGAATGGGCTCACTGCGGAAGCGTCTTGGCACAGCGATCAACCCGTCGAACTCGCGCTTTTCGCCGAATCCGGTGCCCGCGCGCTTGTTTCTTTGCCTCAGGCGTCACTTGCCCCGCTGCTGACCCTTGCGGCAAAATACGAGGTGGCTGCTCTCGTGATTGGTCGCGTCACGCGCGGGCAGTTCCATATCTCTCTTAACGACACGACAGTAATTCGGGATGACTCCGCCTCGCTTCGGGACATCTGGCGCGGAGCGATCGAGCGGGCAATTCTTGGCGAGCAAGCATCAAAACAAACATGAACCATCTTGACGACGATCGGTTCCATGATCACTGCGGTGTCGCCGGCGTCTTCGGCCATCCCGAAGCCGCCAAGCTCGCCTACTTGGGCCTCTATGCCCTGCAGCACCGCGGTCAGGAATCGGCCGGCATTGTCTCGTCCGATGGCTCCAAGCTGCATCTCGAGAAGGGCATGGGGCTGGTGCAGGAGGTCTTTCAGCCACGCGTGCTGGCGCGGCTTCCTGGCACTTCAGCCGTAGGACACACCCGCTACTCAACGGCTGGTGATACCTCGCTCACAAACGCACAGCCGATCGTTATCGATTGCAATAAGGGCAAGCTGGCCCTGGCGCATAATGGCAATCTCACCAATGCCGGTAAATTGCGCCGCAGTCTTGAACACCGCGGCTCGATCTTCCAAACGACCAGCGACACGGAAGTGATTGTGCACCTCGTCGCCCGCAGTTCCGCGCACAACCTTCAGAGCGCCCTCGGCGATGCGCTGAACCAGGTGGAAGGCGCATATTCTCTGCTCGTCCTCACGCGCGACGAACTTTATGCCATCCGCGATCCCCGCGGCTTTCGCCCGTTGTGCCTGGGCCAATTGGGCGATTCGTGGCTGGTCGCATCGGAGACCACAGCTTTCGATCTTATCGGTGCTCAGTATGTTCGCGAGATCGAACCCGGAGAACTCGTGCGCATCTCGCGCAGCGGCATTGAATCACTCCGGTTTGCGCCGCCCAAACAGCATCAGTTCTGCGTTTTCGAACACGTCTATTTTTCACGGCCTGATAGCCTGGTTTTCGGCCGCCCTGTCGACCGCAGCCGCGAAATGCTTGGCCGATTGCTGGCGCGCGAACAACCCGCCGATGCCGATCTTGTGGTACCGGTTCCGGATTCGGGTGTGCCCGCGGCCATCGGGTACGCTTTCGAATCGGGATTGCCCTACCGCATGGGCCTGATCCGCAGCCACTACATGGGCCGGACATTCATTGAACCTGAGCAATCGATTCGCGATTTTGGCGTGAAGCTCAAACTCAATCCTGTGCGCGCGATATTAGAAGGCAAGCGCGTCGTCCTCGTCGACGACTCCATCGTTCGCGGCACAACCAGCCGCAAGATTGTCCGTATGATGCGAGAAGCGGGAGCAACCCAGGTACACATGCGCATCAGTTGTCCGCCCACCATTTCCCCCTGCTACTACGGCGTGGATACGCCTACTCGCGAGGAATTGCTCGCTTCCGGCGCCTCGGTGGTTCGCCCCCGCCTGCCCGAAGCCAGCCGCCCCGATCTGACCGGCGCCGCGCGTACTCTGGAAGAGATCCGGCTGTTCCTCGATGCCGATTCGGTAGGCTACGTCTCGCTTGAGAGTCTGCGCCGTGCTGTCGGCGATACCACCGGGAGCTTTTGCACTTCCTGCTATACCGGCTCTTATGTCCCGGAAAACGTGCAGCTCGAGGTAACCATGCCGGCCGGCAACCGCGAGCAGGTCACGGTTCCGGAAGCGGGAGGAAAAAACCGTGAGCGATGATTACACCATCACGGGCCCAGTGAGCTCAGATCCCGGCGCCGATTCTGCCACAAGCACTGACGCGGTGGTCACCTCTGCACCAACGCCGAGCGCACGTCGGGGTCAGACCAGGACGCTACGCCAGATCGTCGTGCGGGAACTGCTTTCCTGGGTTTGGGTCGCGCTCGCGTTTTTACTGATTACCGGCACGATGGTACAGGCGCGCGTGATTCCCTCCGCATCGATGGAAGGCACGCTGCTTGTCGGCGATCATCTGCTGATGAGTCGGTTCGGGTACGATATCGGCCTGCCCTTCACGCGTTATCACATCAGGCTCTGGCGCGAACCGCGGCGCCAGCAGGTTGTCATCTTCCATGCGCCGCTTCCCGACCGCGATGAGGACTTCATCAAGCGCCTGATCGGCATGCCGGGCGACACCGTGCAGATCCGCCAGGGTCGCGTCTTCGTTAATGGCCAAGCCCTTAGCGAGCCTTACCGCCACGATCCGCCGAATGCCACCGATAATTTTGGGCCCGTCACGGTGCCGCCGCGCAGCTATTTTGTTCTAGGCGATAATCGCGAAGACTCCTGGGATAGTCGCGATTGGGGATTTGTACCTGAATCCAACATCATTGGCACGCCCGTCGTGATTTACATGTCTGTACAGGCAAATGAAGACGCGTGGCAGCCGGGGCAAGTTCGCGAGCGTATCTACGCCTATACAAATGCATTGCTGCATCCTCGTCTGGTGCGATGGCAGCGGCTGCTCAAGACGTTCTAATTGACTTTGTTTCTGAGACTGGCTGGGGCTGTTGTAACTCTCTCTGAAGTTTTAAACTAGCGCGCGGTCATCCGGGTTTCCAAACAAGGCTTTTAACTCATGCGCTATGCCGATGCCGGCGTGGATATCTCTCGCGCCGAACAAGCGAAAGAACGTATCCGCCGCATGGCCACGCGCACCTTCACGCGCGGGGTTGTCGGAGGCATCGGAGCGTTTGGCGGCCTGTTTGCGCTCGACCTCAAACGTTGGCGCGAGCCGGTCCTGGTCTCGAGTACCGACGGGGTGGGCACGAAGCTCAAAATTGCCGCAGCTACGGGAATTCACTCCACAGTTGGCGGCGACCTCGTCAATCACTGCGTCAACGATATTCTGACACTGAATGCCGAGCCACTCTTCTTCCTTGATTATCTTGCGCTCGGCCGGATGGATCCCGATATCGTGGAGCAACTCGTGGATGGCATTACCCGCGCCTGCCATCAGGCGGGTTGTGCGCTTGTCGGCGGCGAAACTGCCGAACTGCCCGACACCTACGCGGCTGGCGAATATGATCTCGCCGGCTTTATCGTCGGGGTTGTCGAGCGCGGCCGTGTACCCAAAACCAATGCCGTCCATGCCGGCGACGTTCTTCTGGCGCTGCCTTCGCTCGGTCTCCACACCAACGGCTATTCGCTCGCGCGGAAATTGATATTCGAAACCGCCGGGCTCGCTCCCGATGCATACGTCGCGGATATCGGCAACAAAGTCGGCGCGGAACTGCTCATGCCCCACCGCTGTTACTGGCCGGTACTGAAAAATATCGTCACCCAGGGCCTTCTCACGGGCATGGCACACATCACCGGCGGCGGAATTCCCGGCAATTTGCCCCGGGTTTTGCCCCGCAGTACGCAAGCCGTGGTCGAACTCGGATCGTGGCCCGTGCTGCCCATTTTTTCCTACCTTGCCAAACTGGGGCATATCGAACGAGACGAATTGCTGCGTACCTTCAACATGGGCGTGGGCATGATCCTCATCGTGCCGCCCGCAAACCTGCGTGCCGTTGAGACAGAACTCAAGCGCCGGCGCGAGAAGTATTACCGCATCGGTGAAGTCCGTAATGTCGATTCGCGCAAGGCGCCCATCGTCTTCACCGGCTCGCTGCCGGTTTGACATGAGCCTACCGCCAACCGTTGTCATTCCGAGCACGCCGCGGCGCCTGATTTTTAGGAGTCGCATTCCTTATTGGCGTGCGAGGAATCCCTCTTGGATTGTGAAGAGCTCTTCAAGCCATTTGAAGGTGCTGCTCCGGAGTTACCACGCGACGATTTCGCCCTGAGGAAAATTCATGCTTTCCATCCGCGCTGCCACGGCCAATGACGCTCCGCTGCTCGCCACGATGATTCTAGAGCTTGCCGAATACGAACACCTGGCGCACGAAGCCGGAGTCACCGCCGAATCGCTGGCCCGTGACGGCTTCGGCCCAAAACCTAAATTTCGCGCACTGATTGCCGAATTCCACGGCCAGCCGGCCGGTTACGCCGTCTTTTTCGAGTTTTACTCAACCTTCCAAGGGCGTGCCGGGCTGTTTCTCGACGATATCTATGTGCGCCCGCAACTGCGGCACAAAGGCATCGGCTACGCCTTGCTCGCGCACGTCGCTCGCATCACCTGTGAAGAGGATTATTTTTGCCTGCGCTGGGAAGTCCTCGACTGGAATAAGCCCGCTATCGATTTTTACAACCGCCTGGGCGCCGTCTTCATGGACGAATGGAAAAACGTCATGCTGATCGGCGAGGCTCTCGAATCCGCCGCCAATTCTGCAAAATAGCTCAGTCCATCAAGTGGCGCCAACCTCGTTGGGGAAAAGGTCCATCTCCATCCGCTTTGCAAAACTCTCGAATCGCTCTGTGACAGGGTTACGGCCCGGCTTCACCTCTTTGAGTAAGGGCACAACTGAACTTGACATGGACGCGAGCATCGACCTATTGGCACCGTAGAAGCTGTCGAAGATGTCAGACAACCGGAATCGATCCAAATACGCCAGAAGATTCTCCACATCTGCGATGCTTAACGTAAACAGCGGAGTAATGGTCTGGCGGAACTCGCGCCGCGGGAAGCCGGCCCGAAACTGATCGCTGAAGTAACGCCCCATTAAGGGGACCTCAACACTGCTGTCCAGACACACCATAACCGGATATACCTGCCGTATCCCACTCGAGGAAACCCCATGAATAGGTTCCCCGCGAAGAAAACGAATCAAACCTCTAACCAGCTGAGCGATCCCCTTTGCTCCCTCATCATCGCCCTCCACAAATTTCAGATGCAGTTCCTGTCTCAGTTTTTCTACATCACCGCCGTATTTGCAGTCTGCGCGAAGTGTGCTGCTCTTGTGCTCGAAGACAATGAGACGCCCACCTTCGATCAAGCACGCGTCGAATGCAACCTCACCGTTTGGAAACCGCGGCTCCGGGATGAACTGACCGCCTGCAGAATAGCTTTCGCGAATGATTGAGTTCACATATAGCTCGAAAATCGCTCCCCAGAAAGATGCCAGCTTCAATCTCTGCTGTTGGGGCAGCTCCATAAACATAGTCCAGTAGAGTGCTCTGCCCGCCTTCTCGACCAAAAAACCCGGGTCCAAGCATGTAAAAGCGTTGGGAGCAATCTCAACAAACGGTGAGCCCTGAAGAACGGTGAAATCATCGGCCGGGCGGTTCGAAGACACCTGCACTAACCGCTGGACTAAAGCACCCTCCGGAACCGCCAGCTTGGTAAAGAAGCGCTCTACTTGATCAACAGATACAGCTGACTTCTGAAAGAAGGTTTTTCTTAAAATCAAGGCTTCGGGAGACGCCAAATCCTCTGTCTTGACGTTGAGGAACTTGGTCGCACAGCCGAAAACTAACTCGGAAAACGTGAGATGCGAAAGCCCCAAGACGCCCTGGAAAAGGCCTCGTACATCCAAAAAATCAGACCTCGACGCGAGTGCGGGCGCTTGGGAGATTTCGTCAAACATACAATATGAGCGTCCAATTTCCATGGAATAATGATCGCGTGAAATGTAGTCAGAAAAAGGAAGAAGATTAGCCAGACGCTCCAAGGTTCCCTGGGCCGGCGAAGGCAGAAACGGTAAAAGGAGATCATTAACCAGCAAGCAGGACATTCCGATATCAACAAACGCGGGCACCCCGTATGGTGGCAGCCCGTCCTCGGGACAAACCTGGCACGCCTGCTTGACCAAATACAAAATAGTTATCCGCGAGAATACAATTCTTTGCGCCTGCCCGCGCCGTAAGCCCTCGATCTGCGAGAAATAACCCGGAATAAGGATCTGCGTTATTCTGCGGTCGATATCGAATTGCGGTGTGTTTTGCCACGTGCCGAGCAGGCAGTTCAGTTTTGCCAACAAAAACAGCACTTCCCGACGCTGATACTTGGCCAGTATTCGATGTAAGTCAGCGAGCTTCGGAGTAATTCCAAGGATCTCACGAGCTGTGACGAGAACCGCGAACTGCGGCAAGGTGTCCCCCGAATTCAGAATCTAAACGATACACGCAAAGCCGGCCTTGTCTGCGACTCCGTGTATCATATGGCTCGCCCAAGCTGCATTTGACGCTCACGATAAAATAGAAATACGCTCGCAAAACAATATCTGCGAACGGCGATTGGGCTCAGGAAGCGTCTTTTCGAACGAATGCGGCTTCATCGAAGAAACTTGGGTTATAAAACCGTAAAGCATTTAGATTGATATCGTTGTGCGAAAACAAAGGATAACTCCCATTGAATGATATCCTTGCGTAAAAAACCGGGGGGTAGGGTGGGGGTCAAACACTTTCAGGGCCACTCATTCGCCCAGCGAAAGCGCCGAACGAACGATTTGTAGCCACGGCATCTATGGCGCCGGCAGCGCAAATTGACCATCGCATGAGCGTCTCCTAGAATCTAAAATGTAGCGGCACATTTCGCCACAGTTGCGGCAATCATGTTTGAAAACTTAACGGAAAAACTACAGCGCGTTTTCAAGAACCTGCGCGGTCAGGGCAAGCTGACCGACGAACACCTTGACGCCGCGTTGGGCGGGATTCGCGAAGCGCTGCTCGATGGCGACGTAAATGTGGACGTTGCCGACGAACTGCTTGCCCGCATTCGCGCCAAAGCGCTGGGCTCGGAAGTCATGCTGCAACTGTCGCCCGACCAGCAGATCCTGAAAATCGTACGTGACGAATTGCTGGAACTGCTTGGCCGGCACGCCAGGCCGAACTTTACCTCGCGGCCGCCTTCGGTCTGGCTGATCGTCGGCCTGCAAGGTTCGGGCAAGACGACCACTACGGGAAAGCTCGCCAAATGGCTGGGCAGCCATGGGCATCGCCCGCTCGTCGTTTCGACTGACGTGTATCGCCCCGCCGCGCGGGAACAGCTGGCGCAAGTGGCAAAAGCAGTGGGCGTGAGTTGCTGGCCGGGAGCCGGCACCGATAAGCCCCTGGAAATTGCCAAAGGCGCCATTCGCGAAGCCAAGCTGTCAGCGTCGGATGTGATCCTGGTCGACACCGCCGGGCGGCTTCATATAGACGACGACTTGATGGCTGAACTTAGCCAACTCAAGCGTGATTTGCAGCCGACGGAAATCCTCTTTATCGCCGACGCAATGATCGGACAGGACGCGGTCCGCTCGGCCGGCGAATTCCACCGCCGTCTGGGCTTGACCGGCGTCATCTTGACGAAGCTCGACGGCGATGCACGCGGGGGAGCGGCGCTTTCGATTGGCAAAGTGACCGGGGCGCCGGTCAAATTCGTCGGCGTCGGCGAAAAATACGACGCGCTCGAAGCTTTCTACCCGGACCGAATCGTTTCGCGCGTGTTGGGCATGGGCGACATGCTTACGCTGATCGAGCGCGCCGAGCAGGCCATTGATCAGAAAAAAGCCGCGGAGCTGGAACGCAAACTTCGCCGCAGTGAATTCACGCTGGGCGATTTTCGCGATCAGCTCAAGCAAGTTCGCAAGATGGGGCCGCTCGAACAAGTATTAGGCATGCTTCCGAAGATTGGTCCATTCGCGAACCTGCCAAAAGATGCCACGGTGGACGAGTCGCGCCTCAAACATGTGGAAGCAATCATCAACTCCATGACCAACGCCGAACGCGAAGACCACGATTTGATTGACGGCAAGCGCCGCAAGCGCATCGCCCGCGGCAGTGGCACTTCCGTGCAGGAAGTGAATCAAGTTCTGAAGCAATACATGCAGATGCGCAAGATGATGAAGCAGTACGGGGCGCTGGCCGCTCAAGGCCGCTTGCGCGGCCTGGGCAAAGCCCGCGAGGCGCTGCAGCAAATGCAGCAAGGCGGCGGCGAGGCAGCGGAAGAATGAGTGAGCCGAAAGCCGCGGCAGGCGGGAAACCCCGCTGCGCCTGGCCGTCGAGCGAGATCTCTATCGCGTATCACGACCGAGAATGGGGAGTGCCTCTCAAGAATGACCACAAGCTTTTTGAATTCCTGGTGCTGGATGCTGCCCAGGCGGGCCTGAGTTGGGAGATTATCCTTCGCAAACGCGAGGGATTCCGCGCTGCGTTTGACAATTTCGATCCCGAAAAGATTGCGCGCTACGATGAAAAGAAAGTTCGCGAATTGCTGGCCGACGCCGGCATTATTCGCAATCGCCTGAAAATCGAATCTGCAATCAGGAATGCTCAGGCCTTTTTGACCGTGCAGGAAGCCTGCGGCAGTTTCGCAAGCTATATCTGGCAATTTGTAGGCGGCAAACCAAAAATCAACGAATGCCGCTCTCCCAAAGACATTCCTTCCACCAGCATGGAATCCGATGCCATGAGCCGCGCCCTGAAAAAGCGAGGTTTCTGCTTTGTGGGCTCGACGATTTGCTATGCTTTCATGCAGGCGGCGGGAATGGTCAACGATCATCTTCTCGATTGCTTCCGCCACCCGGAACTTTCAAGCCAAATGCAGCGTTGGCGAATCCGTTGTTCCGGGATACAATAAATCAGGAGAAATTAGGAGGAATTTGAGTGCTCGCTATCCGCCTGGCTAGATATGGCAAGAAGAAGATGCCGAGCTACCGCATCGTCGTCATCGAAAAAAGCCGTTCACGCAACGGCCGCTTCACGGAGATTGTGGGAACTTACGACCCCCGCAAGAGCCCGGCAGCAATTAACTTGAATGCCGAACGGATTCAGTATTGGCTTGCTCGCGGTGCCCAGCCCAGCGACACCGTCCGCAGCTTCCTGGAAAACCAGAAGCCCGCCTAAGCGCCGCGCTCCCATTCGTCCAGTCTCTCATCTCATAATAAGAAGGTTCCGCAACGATGGACCTTCATGCAAGTGTGACGAGACCGGTACAACCGAAAACTCCTGTTACTGCTGATCCTGCGAATGGCGGAGGGCCCATGAAGGAACTGGTTGAAGCCATCGCGAAGGCGCTCGTGGATAATCCTGAACAAGTGCAAGTTCGCGCTGTAGAGGGTGAACAGGTGACTGTTTTGGAGCTTCGCGTTCACCCCACCGATCTGGGTAAAGTGATCGGACGGCAAGGCCGAACAGCAAAATCCATCCGCACCATTCTCGGCGCGGCGGGAATGAAGCTCAAAAAGCGCCTGACGCTCGAAATTCTCGAGTAAGTGTGCGCTGACTCATTCACCCCGCTTACCCTGGCACGGATTGTGCGTCCTTGGGGGCGACGGGGCGAGGTAGCCGCTGAGATCCTCACGGATTTTCCTGAGCGGCTCACCTCGATGCGGGAAGCTTGGCTCGCAAGCGAGCAAAGTGCTCCTCGCCACGTGCACATTGCTTCCTGCCGCATCCATCTGCGACAGGCGATCTTCCATTTTCAGGGAATAGATACGATCTCGGATGCGGAAGGTCTCCGCGGGCTCGAGGTGCAAGTACCCCTTGAGAGGCGGGCACCTGTAAGCTCTGATCGCTATTACATAAGTGATTTAATTGGTTGCCGAATCTGGGAACAGGGCGCCGCCGCTGCGCTCGGCGTTGTTGAAGATGTGCAAGGCGCCGGGCCGGAGCAGCATTCCACACATGTTGAATCTTGGGTCCTCGTTGTCAATGCTGCCGGGCACGAGCTACTGATCCCGCTCGCCTCTGAAATTTGCACGCGCGTCGATACAGCCGCTAAACGAATCGACGTGCATTTGCCCGCGGGGCTGCTCGAGCTCAACCATTGAGCTAATATCCGCAAAACGTTGTAATCTCTGCGAGAAGGGGAACTTTCAAAATCCCATGAAATTCGATGTGGTAACAATATTCCCGGAATTTTTCGCCGGCCCTCTGCACTATGGAATCGTACGCCGGGCCCGAGAGGCCGGTCTCATAGAAATCCGCGTGCATGATTTGCGGCAATTCACCAGTGACCGCCACAGGACGGTCGATGACCGCCCCTTCGGCGGAGGCGAAGGCATGGTGCTGAAACCCGAACCTCTTTTTCGGGCTGTGGAGACAATTTTGAGCGAAGCAGCGCCGCAGAGCATCGACATAAACGATATGCGGAATACCGCCGTTGTGTTGTTATCGGCTTCCGGCAAGAAATTCACACACGAAACGGCGCAGCGGTTCGCGGCATTGCAGCGCGTGATCCTGCTATGTGGACGTTATGAAGGCGTTGACGAACGCGTTTCCGACCACCTGGCTACCGATGAGATTTCCGTCGGCGATTTCGTTCTTTCCGGTGGAGAGCTTCCTGCCGCAATGGTCATTGATGCGGTCACACGGCTTTTGCCCGGCGCATTGGGAAATGAAGCCTCGTCCCTGCATGAATCCTTTTCCGCCGGTCCGGAGGGCGCAATGGCTCGAAATCGATCGGCTCGAGAGCTTGGTTCGGCAGTCAGTCCCGACCGTACCTCAGTGTTACTCGATTATCCACATTACACCCGACCCGCGGATTTTCGCGGCTGGCAGGTCCCAGAGGTTCTGTTAAGCGGCGATCATGAGGAAATTCGCCGCTGGCGCGAACGGCTGGCTTCCGAAAAAACGCAACGCAACCGGCCGGACCTTTTACCGCCAACAACTTCATAATCGACTCTTAGTTCGTCGCAATTTGAGCAAAATCTGAATTTTGCCTGTGCAGCCTACGGGGATTCCGTTATAATTTACGCGTCTTCTGTGGCGCTGGCCCCACCGTAGCGGGTCTGCCCGGGTGAATCCATATGAGTCGCATAATTGAGAAGGTCCGTCAGGACCAGGCTCGCCAAGATATCCCCGCGTTCCGCCCCGGTGATACCGTACGCGTGCATGTTCGGTTGAAGGAAGCGGAAGGCGAAAAAGAACGCGTTCAACCATTTGAAGGCGTGGTGGTCAGCAAACGAGGTCAACAAGCCGGCGCGACGTTCACCGTCCGCCGCGTGAGCTTTGGAATTGGTGTCGAACGAATTTTCCCCGTCAACTCCCCGATGATCAGCTCGATTGAAGTGTTGCAGGCCGGGCGGGTGCGTCGATCGAAGCTCTACTACCTGCGTCAACTGAAAGGCAAAGCTGCTCGTATCCGTCGTGCCGAACAGCCTGTCGAGGCTGCCGCGGAAGCTGCGGAAAAGGCCTGAACCAGTAGGGCACATCCGTTATGTCCTCCCGCCGAACGAGGCGTATTGTCAGCGCGGACGCTATGCTAGAATCCGCGCCGATGGAGCGGCTCTGTTCCTCACGGTTCGAGCGCAAGGCGCGGCACCATGGCTGGCAGCGGATCGCCGGACTGGACGAAGCTGGCCGAGGCTCGCTATTCGGGCCCGTTTTTGCTGCGGCGGTAATACTGAATCCACGGCGCCGCATCGTCGGACTCGACGACTCCAAAAAGCTTTCCTTCAAGCGTCGTGAGGTTCTAGCCGAGCGAATCCGTGAACACGCCCTTGCCTGGTATGTCGCTCAGGTGGATGCCGGTCGCATCGATGCGTGGAATATTTATCAGGCGAGCCGTCAGGCGATGGTTGATGCCGTTGCACAACTCTCAATACAGCCTGACTTCCTTTTGATCGATGCCCTTCATCTTGACCTTATGGTGGAGCAGAAGCCGATCATCAAGGGTGACGCACGATCCGTTTCGATTGCAGCCGCCTCAATTCTGGCGAAAGTGGCGCGAGACAAAGCCATGACGGAATTCGCCGAAATATACCCGGTTTACGGATTGGCTTCGAATAAAGGATACGCCACGCGTGCTCATCTCGAGGCACTGCGCACCCACGGACCTTCGCCTCTGCACCGATTCTCCTTTGCGCCAGTGCGGAATGCAGTCTGTTGGGCTGCCGCGGCTACACAAGAAAGTCTGCCCCTGCCCTCACAAAGCAGCCCCTGTATTAGCACCTGCCCCCCTGTGACTAGCGCGAACGTCTAGCCGCTCGTTTCGTTGACGCGTTCTGGAGCCGCATGCTAGCGTAAATTCCGGCTGATGTTGCGGGACTTACGCGGCTGGTTCTCGATCGTTTGCGCGAATGGGGTGAGTTAGCCGGTTAGGCGTGTAGCGGTTCGGGATTCGATCCTACTCAACCAAATTGGCCCGCTCGTTGGATGCTTGAGCGGCCGCGTGGAAGGCACGCAGAAATCGCAGATGGCGTACAACAAGTCCAAGCTCATCGCAAACGCCCAAAAGCTCCTCCATCAAGGCAAGATCGTCCAAGCCATTCAGGAATACGTGCAGATCCTGAAGCAGGAACCGAAGGATCAGGCCACGTTGATGACTCTTGGCGACTTATATGTCCGCCAAGGCGACACCTATCAAGCCCTTGAGTATTTCGAGAGGCTCGCCCAGATTTATCTCGCTGATGGGTTCGTAACGAAAGCAATTGCCATCTACAAAAAGATTTCCAAGCTGGCCCCCGAGGAGACGCATCCGATCGAGAAACTCGCTGAGCTTTACGTTCAGCAGGGAGTTCTGAGCGAGGCTCGGCCCATCTATTTGCAACTGGCCGAACTGCATCAGCGTGCGGGCAGGCAGCCGCAAGCGGCAGCCCTGCTTCGAAAGCTGCTCGAAGCCGAGCCGGATAATCTGCGCGTTCTCACGCGCCTGGCCGAATTGGCGCAAGCCATGAATCAGCCTGGTGATGCAGCCGCGGCTTTCCGAAATGCGGCCGAGCAGTTGCACAATCGCGGCAATCACGCGGAAGCGATCAAATGCGCCGACCGGGCCCTCAAGATCGATGCGAAAGACGCGCACGTGCACATAATTAAAGCAAGGGCGATGGCCGCTATGGGCCAGAGTTCCGAGGCCATTTCGCTTCTCAGTGCCTTACCGGAACTGCATCGCCATGAGGGCGCTGCGGAGTTCCTGATCGAAATATATTTGCATCAAAAGCAGACACAGCCCGCGATTGACCTGGCTTCGAAACTCTTCGCTCGCAATTCCAGTCATGTGACTCCACTTCGGCACGTCGTCGCAAAGATACTGGAGGACCATGAGCCAGACGCTGCCCTTCCGCTCATTGATCTGATCCGCCCGTCGATGATTGAAAAAGGCGAACAGGACGCTCTGGCCTCTCTGCTTCGCTCTGCCGCAGAGCGGATGCCAGAGAAAACCGAACCGCGTGAGTGGCTTGTGGAGCTTTACAAAGCGACGAGCGATTCAGCCCATTTGTCTGAGGCGCTCGTTGAACTGGCTGCGGTTTATAAAACTGCCGGCGACCGCAAGCAAACTTTGAAAATATACGAAGAAATTCTCGAACGTAACCCGGACAACGACCGGATTCGCCAGGAGTACGAAAAGCTTCAATCCAAATCGGCACCCGACAAACCCGCCATACCCGCCGAACCTAAAGCCGCGCCCGCACCTAAGGTCGCGCCTGCACCCAAAGTTGCACCGTTGAGCGAGGGTCCGGCGGCGCCACAAAAGAACGCCGCCTCACCTGCACCCGCTGAACCCGCTCTCGACGAAGAGACGCAGCACTACATAACGCAAGCCCTTACGGACATCGACCTTTTCTCGAGCTATGGCTTGACACAAAAAGCTATCGATTTGCTCGAGACCGTATTACAGCGGGTTCCGGGCCATACACCGACACTCGAGCGGCTGCTTGACCAATATTTAGGTGCGGGCGATGAGAAACGCACAGCAGAACTTGCCGCGCAACTCGAGCAGATCCATACCGAACGTGGCAATTCAGCCGCCGCCGAACGCTTTGGGGATCTGCGACGCCGCTTCGCAAAAGCGCCGCATACAACTCCCTCATCCTCACAGCCCACAAAGCAGGAGGTTGAGGAGTTTGGGATTGACCAGGATCAGGGAAGCACTCCAGTTCAGGAACCCGCAGAAGCTGAACCCACGCCTCAGCCGAGCGAGGTCAATGGGAATCGCGCTGCGGTTCACGAACTGGATCTTTCCGAAGAATGGGCTGCCCTTGCAACCGAGGTCGACGCATCGATCAATGCGGCGGGAGAGGACCCTGTGGCCACTCCTCGTGCGCGGAATTCTGCTGAATCGTCTGATGAACCCACTCGGCAGTTTCCGCTTCCGCCTGTCGATGTGGCGGGATTCGACGCTGTTGCAGAAATGCAGGAAGCGCTCCAGGCGGAGCCGAAATCGCGCGCGGCGAAAAGTGCGCCCAAATCCGACTACGTTCTCGAATTACAGACGCCGCAAACCGCAAACCAAGAAACAATCACATCGCCTACCGCAAAGGATTTTCTGGAGGCGCTGTCGAGCGATTTGGAAGCAGCGCTGCCATCGCTCGCCGATCGCGAACCAGCCACGTTGCCTCGCAACAACACTCCGCCGCCGAATGAAGCTCCCAGCTCCCAAGTAGAGCCTCCCGGCGAGCCGGGAAAACAAGAAAGCCCGTTACGCGAGATTTTCGATCAATTCAGATCCGAAGTCGGTGAAGTAGGAGCTGAAGATGAGGATCTGGAGACTCACTACAACCTGGGTATCGCTTACCGGGAAATGGGGCTCATTGAAGAGGCAATCAGCGAATTTCAGAAGGTGGCAAAGGGCAACAGCAAGGGTCAGGCCTTCCGTTACGCGATGCAGTGCTGCACGCTGCTCGGTCTCGCATTTATGGAAAAAGGCCAGCCCTCCATCGCCGCTACGTGGTACGAGCGCGCCTTAGCCATGCCGGGATTGGACCAGGAAACTATCCTCGCTCTGCGGTATGATCTAGGGGTAGCGCAAGAGCTCGCCGGCGATACTGCCGCTGCCCGAAAGAGCTTCTCGCAAGTCTACGGCATGAACATTGACTACCGCGACGTTGCCGAACGGCTCTCCTCACTCGGAAACGAGCATTAACGGGCGCTCCTTCGCTGCCCGGATGCTTCGGATTCTCTGCACGCTATTCCTTTTCGAGGTAGGCGTCATACTGGTGTTCATACCTTGGGTCAGCCTGTCTTCCACACAGTACTCTGGCATGTGGGACCGAAACTATTTCCTGAGTCACTATCCTAACCTCCGCCCCTTTGCACTGAATCCATCTGTGCGCGGCCTCGTCAGCGGGTTGGGCTGCCTGGATATCTTACTGGCCGCCGGCATGTTGCGCGGGCAAACGCGCGCTGCAGAGGAACGCGGCTCCTGAATTTTGAAAACGCTCGGTAAATTCATTCTGTGCTACGTAACCGATCGGCGGGCGCTCGAGATTTCGTCGGCCCGAGACCGCGAACGAGCCCTGGTGCGGTGCATTGAGAATGCTGCGTCTGCGGGCGTCGATTGGATTCAGATTCGGGAGAAAGACCTCTCCGCATGTGAACTCGGCAAACTGACGCGCGCGGCCGTTCGAACCGCGAGTCTTCTTGCGCCGCCGACCCGTATTCTCGTGAATGATCGATATGACGTGGCTTGGGCGGCCGGCGCTCAAGGCGTACACGCCGGCGAGACGTCCCTGCCTATTGCAGTTTTAGTGCGCGCCGTTCAGGCGTCCCGTCGGACTGACTTTCTTGTCGGTGCGTCCTGTCACTCACGGCAACAGGCGATGGATGCTGCGAAAGAAGGCGCCAATTATCTGCAATTCGGTCCGGTGTTTGCCACGCCCTCAAAAGAGAAATTTGGCCCACCACAAGGCTTGGAGAAACTGGCCGAAGTCTGTGCCGCCGTATCAATCCCGGTGCTTGCCGTCGGTGGCATTACTCTCGAGAATGCGCGTGCGTGCCAGCAAGCCGGCGCAGCGGGCATAGCGGCCATTCGCCTTTTTCAGCAGGGTAGCAACGTTGCCGAGATCGCCGCAGCATTGAGGGCTGCGACCTAGGCAGTGCAGCCTTCGTAGCTTACAGTCCGGCGGTTCACAAATCCTCAGCGCTGATTTTCCAAGGTACAATCACGTACCAATACCGAAAACTAAGAACGCTTCTTGCCCACTAACATCTGCTGCGTTACCGTAAGCCTACGCAGATGGTCGTGGCCATTATCTCCAACCCTTTCGTGCGCCTTAGCGTTCGCGCCACCCTGGACATTCTGATTATCGCGGCGTTGATTTACTACATGTTGAAGCTCCTGCGTGGTACACGCGCCATGCAGATGCTGATTGCAATATTGCTGCTGATTATCCTCTACGAAGGCGCTCGCAGAGCCCATTTCGAAATGGTGGAATGGCTCCTCGATACCCTGCTGCCCTACGTAGCCATCGCCCTGATCGTTCTCTTTCAGCCCGAAATTCGCAGGGCGCTCGATCGCGTCGGGCGAACTCTTTCGCTTGCCCGTTTCTCTTCCACAAGTCCGGGATCGGCGTTCGATGATGTGGTTCTGGCTGCAGCATATTTTGCGCAGAATCGCATCGGCGCATTGATTTCGTTCGAACGCGACGTTGGCCTGCGGACCTACATCGAAAGCGGCATTCCACTGGATGCCAATCTAAGCTATGACCTGCTGCTCGCGATTTTCCGGCCAGGCTCTCCGCTGCACGACGGCGCCGTGATTGTACAGGGCACACGGATCGCCGCGGCAGCATGCTTTCTGCCGTTGACCCTCAATCCATTGACATCGAATCAACTTGGGACTCGCCACCGCGCGGCGATAGGCGTTACGGAAGAGAGTGACGCCGTCGCTGTTGTCGTCTCCGAGGAAACCGGCTCCATCTCCCTCGCTGTAGGCGGGACAATCGAGCTTGGCCTGACCGTGGAACAGCTAACCGATCGCCTCACAAACCTTTTCCGCCGCTTCCGTTCCACATTGACCTTGCCCGCGCCCATCCCTGGCGCGCGCGCCACCAAAGCCGACTGATGCGCCTTCTTCGCCGCATTTTTGTCCACAATCTTCATCTGAAACTTATTGCCTTGGCGATCTCCTTTTCCCTATGGGCAACCTACACGGCTGAACCCTTCGAGCAGGTTGGCTATAACGTCGCTATCAGTTACCTGAATGTTCCCGATGGTCTGGCCGTGGGGGGATCACCACCCAATACAGTGCGCGTCGTGCTACGCGGGCGTCCCGGTCTGCTGCGTCGTATTATGCCGGGCGATCTTACAATTGGCGTGGATCTCTCGACGGCTCCGTCGGGCGACGTTCCTGTTCGGCTGTTTCCCGGCATGGTAGACGCGCCTTTCGGAACCGAAGTCGTCCGTATAGCGCCCGCTCAGTTCCACATCGCCCTTGTACCCACAAAGATACCCCCCGAGGCGGCTGAATAATCTAATCAGCGTGCTAACATTGCCTGCTCGCCTCGCTACCCCTTCGGCGCGAGGTCAAATCTTTCCAATGCCCAAGGAACTTTTCGGAACGGACGGCATCCGGGGTGTCGCGGGTGAATACCCTCTCGATGATCAAACCCTCTACTGGGTCGGCCGCAGCATTGGGGGTTACCTAAGGCTGCAGCAGGAGCGTCCCCGTGTGCTCATCGGGATCGACACCCGTGAGTCAGGGACGCATATTGCCTCTGAAATTGCCGCCGGATTGGCCGAGGAAGGCACCATCACCTCCTTTGCAGGGATCATTACTACGCCCGGTGTAGCCTGCTTGGTTCGCAAGGAAGGTTTCTCCGCCGGTGTAGTGATTTCGGCTTCGCACAACCCCTATCACGACAATGGAGTCAAGCTTTTTGCGGGGTCGGGAATGAAGTTTCCGGATGCCATTGAGGCTCAGATCGAATCCGAGATACTGCGCCATCGCAATGGCCAACCGCCGGCGCCAGGCGCCCGGCTCGTCCCTGATCGGCAATTGGACGAAGACTACTTGGGCTTCCTGCGCGGCTGCATGTTGCCGGATGCCGATCTTTACGGGTTCAAAATCGTGTTGGATTGCGCCAATGGAGCCGCCAGTTCGCTGGCCCCGGCGCTTTTCCGTTCCCTGGGCGCGAAAGTAATTGCCATCCACGATGCGCCCGATGGACGGAACATCAACGCTAACTGCGGCTCGCTGTATCCACAGGATCTGCAAAAAAATGTGCCGCAGCTGGGCGCGTCATTGGGTGTCGCCTTTGACGGCGACGCGGACCGCGCGATGTTTGTAACTGCGTCAGGTCGCGTGGTGGATGGCGATGGAGTGCTGCTGTCCATGGCTCGTTATCTGCGTTCGACAGGCAAGCTCAAAGGTAACGCCGTCGTCGGCACTACCATGACGAACCTTGGTCTGGAGCGCGCCCTGGCAGCCGAGGGTTTGGCGCTCGCGCGCGTCCCCGTGGGGGACCGCTACGTGCTCGAAGAGATGCTGCGTAGCGGACTAAACCTCGGAGGTGAGCAATCCGGGCACGTAATCTTCCTTGATGACGCAACTACCGGTGATGGCCTTCTCACGGCGATCAAAATCGCCGGCCTCGTAAGCTTGAACGGCCCTCTGGACGAACTGGTCAACGATCTTAGGACGTATCCGCAGACCATCCTGAACGTAAAAGTGCGTACCAAGCCGCCACTGGAATCGCTGCCGGAGGTTTCCCGGGCTCTGGATGCAGCGACGCGCGCATTGGGCGATTCTGGCCGCGTTGTGCTGCGTTATTCGGGTACTGAGCCGAAGGCGCGTGTGATGGTGGAGGCCGAACGCGCTGAAGACGTCGAATATTGGGCCGAACAGTTAGCGAATGCGGTGAAATCTGCCGTCGGTGCCTGAGAGACTTGAGTCTCTATTATTAAACGCCGTATATGCAAAACCACGGTCTGTGAGAAATCATATCATGGGGCGCCTCAAGGCCACAGTTACAATAGGCTAAAGTTGATATAAGTCACTCATATTGCAATACTTACTTTATTTTACAATTAAAGACACATGCTGGCATTTAGCTTGCACTTGACGGAAATACTGTTTCCCGGGGGTAATGCTTCCTGCTAAGAGCGGGAATGGCGGGTGAGGTAGTTGCTACAATACGGGGTGGAATAGAAGGGGCCCGGTGTGGGCCCCTTATTTTTTCTCCATTGTGATCGACTAAGCGACTCAGCCAAAACAAACCACCATCGTTAGCTGCAGCCTGAAGTGCTGCCGCAGTTTTCACACTTGTAGCAGCCACCGTTGGGCGTCATGAGCATGCCGCATTCGGAGCAAGTGGGTGCGCCATCAAATGCTGCCTGAGAGACGGCCGGTTCCTGAGCGACAGACGGCCTTGAGGCGGTTAGCGCAATGGGAGCCGGAATAGCGGCAGGTACTGCTGTATCTCCACCGGGCGTCAAATAATCGGCAGAGATAAACCTCCCGCCAAGCCATCGGCCGATATAATCCAAAACAGACTTCGCGTACGGTATCGATCTGTGCCCTGTGTACCCTGAAGGCTCAAATCTCGTATTGATGAACTTGTCGACCAGCGCTTTCAGCGGTACGCCGTACTGCAAGCCGATGGAAACAGACAGCGCAAAGCCGTCCATGAAGCCCGATAGAGTCGAGCCTTCTTTCGACATTTTGATGAAGATCTCGCCGGGCGTCCCGTCTTCATACATGCCAACAGTGATGTAGCCCTCGTGACCGCCAACGGAGAACTTGTGCGTAATCGATTGACGCTCGCTGGGGAGTTTGCGGCGCTGTACTCGAACAAAAAGTTCCTGCTGCTGGGCGACCGGCGATTCTTCACCGGTTCTCCCGCCGGTTTCTTTCTTCACGCCCGCTGCCGAGAGTGGCTGGCTGCGCTTCGAATTATCGCGATAGATGGCCACGGCTTTCAGGCCCAGCTTCCACGATTCGATATAGGCCTGCATAACGTCTTCGACCGTGGACTCTTCGGGCATGTTAATGGTCTTGCTGATGGCACCGGAGAGAAACGGCTGCGCCGCAGCCATCATCTTCAGGTGACCCTGCCAGGCGATGGAACGGCCTCCACCGGCAGGCGTGAGCGAACAGTCAAAGACGGGCAGGTGCTCCGGCTTCAGGCTGGGCGCTCCTTCGATGGTGCCGTTGACATCGATGTATGAAACGATCTGCGACATTTGCTCCGGCGAATAACCCAGCCGCATCAGCGCCTGCGGAACGGTGTTATTCACGATCTTGATCACGCCGCCGCCGACGAGCTTCTTGTACTTCACCAACGCCAGGTCCGGCTCGATTCCGGTGGTGTCGCAATCCATCATGAAGCCGATGGTGCCGGTGGGTGCGAGCACGGTGACTTGCGAATTCTTGTAGCCGAATCGTTCGCCCAGGGCGAGAGCATCATCCCAAGCCTGGCGAGCTCCCGCGAGTAACGGCGCCTGTACGTTTTCGGGTTTGATCGGCCGCAAGGAGTCGCGGTGCATTCGAATGACGTCGAGCATCGGCTCGCGGTTGACCGCATATCCGGGGAACGGGCCGAGCCGCTCGGCGATGCGGGCCGATTGCGCGTAGGCTTCGCCGCACATCAACGCGGTAATTGCTCCGGCCATGTCGCGCCCGCCCTCGGAGTCATAGGGCAGCGCCGACGACATCAGCAGGGCGCCGAGATTCGCGTAGCCCAGGCCCAGCGGGCGGAATTTGTGGGAATTCTCTTCGATCTTCGGTGTCGGATAGCCGGCGTTGTCAACCAGGATCTCCTGCGCGGTGATGGTAATGTCGACGGCATGCTTAAAAGCTTCCACATCGAAGACGCCGTTCGGCCCGAGGAACTTCATCAGGTTCAGTGAAGCCAAATTGCAAGCTGTGTCGTCCAGAAACATGTATTCCGAGCAGGGATTGGAAGCATTGATTCGCGCCGTCGCTTTGCAGGTGTGCCAGCGATTGACGGTGGAATCGTACTGCATGCCCGGATCGCCGCAGTGCCACGCGGAATCTGCAATCTTCTTCAGCAAATCGCGGGCGCGGAGTTTCTCCGCGGGGGAACCATCGGTGACGTTTCGCGTCCACCAATCGCGGTCCGCTTCCACAGCCTGCATAAATTCGTCCGTCACGCGCACAGAGTGGTTCGCGTTCTGGAAGAAAACAGAGCCATAAGCTTCGCCATCAATGGAACTGTCATAGCCCTGCTCGATCAATACGTGTGCTTTACGCTCTTCGCGCATCTTGCATTCGACAAAGTCCACGATATCCGGATGGTCGGCATTGAGGATGACCATCTTGGCCGCGCGCCGCGTTTTCCCTCCGCTCTTGATTACGCCGGCGAAAGCGTCAAAGCCCTTCATGAAACTCACCGGGCCCGAGGCGATGCCGCCGCCGGAGAGCGTCTCGCGGCTCCCGCGCAATGCGGAGAAATTCGTTCCCGTACCCGAACCCCACTTGAAGAGCATGCCCTCGGTCTTCGCGAGGTCCATGATGGACTTCATGTCATCCTGGACGGAATTGATGAAGCAGGCCGAGCATTGCGGCTTCGCCTGCACGCCGACGTTGAACCACACCGGCGAATTGAAGCTCATCTTCTGCTGCACGAGCAGATGCGTGAGATCATCCGCAAACGCATCCCGCGCCGCCGGCGAAGCGAAGTAGTGGCCGACTTCGCCCCAGTCGACGATCGTATCCACAACGCGCCCGATGAGCTGGCGCACCGAACTCTCGCGTTCCGGCGTGTCCATCTTCCCGTGGAAGTATTTGCTCGCAACGATGTTTGTCGCGGTCTGTGACCACGACTTGGGCACTTCGACGTTTTCCTGACGGAAGATGACCTGCCCCTTCTCATTGCCGATCTGGGCAGTGCGCTTCTCCCATTCCACCGCGTCAAAGGGAGACACGCGTCCGTCAGTGAAATAGCGTTTGAAGTCCAGCCCCACCTTCGAACGGGCTTCGGACGTGATCGTGGATACCGGCTTGTCGTTCTCGAGCGCCATCTTGGGTTCCGCCATCTCGCCTCCGCGCAGATCGGGTTCCCAGTGGGAACCCTATTATTTTACCAGGCGGCCGATCAGTCGCCTGGATGCGTTCCTGCTCTCCAGCGGGAACGCGAGATTCGAGCCAGCCGGGCTGAGACCCCCAAAAGTGAAAAACGCCACCCCTGGGAAGAGGTGGCTTAGCCTTCAGCCGCGCTGGGCGCCCACGCATTTGCGCGCCGAGGTCGGTTGTTGGTCGGGTTGTCCCGGTGGACCCGCGCTGGCGCTTGGCTGCTATAACTGCCGGAGCCGAGTTGGATCCGGTTAATGCAGCCGCGGCGTCCCGAATCTGGCTTCGACGATAGCCGATGTGCAAAAATCTTGTCAAGAGAAAATGGCGCGTTTTACACAAAACGTTGAGGGAATCTTGTTCAAAACGTCTACATCTTGTGGTGCTGTTTCGAACTAACCATATGCCTTGAAAGGGCTGTGCGTCAGCGGCGAGACAGGCTTCACGCCCGGAGGGACAGAACCTAGCACAAACTGCCGCCTGCGCATAGCGCCGACGAATACAGTCCAATTTCCTTTCGCGTTCATCTAAGAAGCAGAGAACAGCCGCCCGCCAGCAGAGCGGCCTGCGCCAACGTGATCGTCTGGTACTGTGCCGGACGGGCTAGTTTCAGTAAGACCATGTTAGTGAGATAATGGGCCGATCCCCAGCAAGGCCTGCCCGAGCCCCCGGGGCGCTACCCGGCGAGGAAAACAGTATGCGACAGCGCACACAGGTCGCCTTTGGATTGGTCGCCATTTTGGCCGCCGGGATGACCTTTTCGGCCGCTTGGCCGGCGGGGTTCACCGGGAATGACACGGATTCCGAGGACGGCAGGCATTCGGAAACGCCGCTTACCGCGCAACAGATCCATGATCTCGTCGCCCGCGCCATCGAGAATCAGCGCCGGAACGATCTCGTCCTCGACCAATACGCACGCACCGAGCATTCCGTATTTCATGGAAACGGCAAAGAGCCCGGCCGGGACGTTACTTGCAGGGTGATTCCCGCCGGCGAAGGTATCGTCCGCGTCGAGCTCGAGCGCGACGGCAAAAACCGTGATGCCGCTTACCTTCAGGAGCAATGGCAGGATGTCGCCCAGGCCCTGTTGGACGAGGCCCACGGGCGCGATCCCCACGTGGCCAATTTCTACGAGACGCAGCGCCGGATGCGCGAACGTGGGGAGATGGTCACGGCCATCGGCAAAGCATTCATTTTCCGCTGGGCGGGGCGCACTGTGATAAACGGCCGCCCCACAATCAAACTCACATTTGTGCCCGATCCAACCTACCGGTCGTCGGCCCGATATGCCACTCTCTACGCGCACAGCAAAGGCACGGCCTGGGTGGACGAATGGGCCGCTCAACTGGTTCGGGCTGAGGCCGAGCTCACCGATGACGTTTCCTGGGGAGCGGGTCTTATAGCAAAACTATATCGCGGCGGACAATTCGATTTTGAGCAGCAGGAGGTTGCGCCCGGCGTATGGATGCCTTCCCGATATGCATACGATTTTGACGGCCGAAAGTTCCTATTCAGCTTGAGCATTCACGAACGAATGGAATACACCGAGTACATGCGCGTCGGACCGCCTGAGGAAGCGATCGCGGTGATCCGGCGAGAGCACCCCACCATTTTAATCAATCAGAATTGACATAAAGCCGCCCTAGGGTACCGGAACAAGCTGGCCCGATTCCGATTCGAACTCGATGCGCATCAGCCAGTCATAGTGAAAGCCTTCGCTTTTCATCCACCTTTCAGCCGTATCGCGATCCGGCGCCTCGAATTCGACGAGCATCTTGCCTTCCATCATATTCACTTGCACGCGGCGTGTTTTTACGCGCGTGGAAGCGAACATCCGCCCGCTGAGTTGCACCGCGCCCTGGCGTGTCAAGCATGCGAGGGTATGAAGCGAAACATACCGGGGCATCAAGCCTCCTGGTTCAAAGTCTTCTCAAAGAAACGGGCAACGATACCGGCACCAACGCCGCAGCGCAAGTGTCGGCCTGATTCTGGGTGATCGTAGGGACAGATGTACTTCCGGACAGTTGATTGATTGGCCTCGACCCACGCCAGACCCATGTTGAATAACGATAAAACGATACAATGAAGGCAACGTGCAGTTCCGAGGTCGCCCATGCACAAAATCGCATCTACGGCAGGAGTTCTGGCTTTGCTGATGGTCGCGGGCCTGGCATACGCCAGACCGGGCGCAGGCGCGCTGGATGGAATCGTGCTCAATCGTAAGGGAACTCCCGTCGCTTTTGCCCAGATCTTCTGGCAAACAGCGGATGGCCAGGCGCCACATGCAGTTCGCGCGAATGGGAAAGGCTATTTTCGCATCGACGGTATTCGTCAGGGACTTTATGAGGTGCGCGCGCAAGGCTTGGGGATGACCTCCGAATGGGAACACAATGTCTGGGTTCCCGGCGGGCGCGTCGCTACCATAACCCTGCACCTGACTCATACGACGGCACGTAGCACCGCGGCGCGAGCGCAATAGCCGAATGCGGTACGCCATTCGTACTAAAACGGCGGTACTTTCTTTTTGGGGCTACTGATCCATTGGGCGCGACTGTGGCGGCTGACATTATGTGCGCGGGTTGGGGGCCGCTGCGGGGACGACGGCTCCGAGAGATCGAAGTCGTAGGCGAGCTACCCAACCCACTCTGAAGCCGGCAAGCCGATTACCGCCTTCGCCACGGTGCCGCAACCCAACACTTTTAAGTAGAATTTTAATGTGACCACGCTCAGCCCCCGCTTCGACCGTGCAGCCATTGAAACACAAATCCTGGCGATCGCTCGCGATCTCCTGCATGAACTAGGGGATACCTCAGGCGCCGGAGCAGTCTGCAGTTCCTCTATCATCGACCGTGACCTAGGCCTGGGAAGTATTGAAAGGGTGGAACTGCTTTCGCGAATTGAGCGCACGTTTGGAATATCTTTGCCGGAAAATGCCGTTAGTGACGCGGTCACGCTCGGCGACATTGTTTCGGGTATTGCCAGGGCTGCCGCTGGCGAGGGCGCATCCATCGAGCAACATTTTGACTCCTACCCCCGGGCCGAGGGGAATTCTAATGCGCGGGATTTCATCTTCGGGGTGCCCGCATCACAGACGCCGCGCAACGCTGACACATTCAGGCGCGACGGTGAACCGCGCGGCTTTCGCCGAATTTTCGAAATGCTGTATGGAGTGTTTGCGGCGACAGTCTTTCTCCTGTGGCTGGTTTTCACGTGGCTTATCGTCTTGGCGATGCCGCCAGGCTCGCGCGCAGCGCGCATAACTTCAAAGGCGTTGCAGCTCTATTTTCGGGTAATCGGATGCCGAATCACGGTGGACGGCCGCGAGCATCTGGATGCCTACGGATCCTGCATCTACGTCAGTAATCACACCAGCTATAGCGATGTGCTCGTCGTGATGGCGGTAGTTCATACGGATTACCGTTTTGTTGCGAAAAGTGAAATTAACGATATGCCGTTTATTGGGACCTTCCTGCGCAAACTGGGCCACTTCGCGTTTGAGCGCGGCAAACTGCGGGCGCGGTCGCGCCAGGCCGAACAGATGGGAAAAGCTTTGCTTCGAGGCGAGTCGCTTTTTGTTTTCGCTGAAGGCACATTTACGGCCGAACCCGGCGTACGCCCGTTTCAGCTAGGGGCATTCCGCGCGGCGGTGAAGACGGGCAGACCAATCGTCCCTGTAGCACTGCGCGGTACGCGCTATCTGCTGCAAGATGGCACTTTTCTGCCCAAGCCCAGCCGCATTACTGTCACGGTCTCTCCTGCACTTTTTGCGAATCTGACACCGGAGGGTGGCGAATGGACAGAGGTGTTGCGCCTTCGAGATGAGACCCGGAGGATCATTTCGAGCCACTCTGGCGAACCATTGCTTAGCAGGCCCGAAGGGCCCCCCCAGCCTCCCGACAATCCTTCATCCGCGTAGCCCTGCTGGGCATTGCAGTTACGGAAGCATTCAAAAAGTCTGCCGACTCTGCATCAATCCAACTGATTGCGGCATCTATACGTCTGTCATCAAGTCATCGAGGGGCTTTGGCGATGAATCGCAATACTCATATTGAAGAAATTGTCGGAGTTCGCTACACCGGTTGGGCAGCTTTGGATCGCGATCCCCAGCAGGATGTGTTCGAATTCACCTGTCCTCATTGCGGCCGCCGGGGAGTGAAACCCGCACGCCGCGAGCGGTCCGAGTATCGTTTCACTGACGGCTTCCTGCAGGATATGCAGGGCGAGACGGCGACCTGCAAGGCCTGCCACAAGAACCTTCATGTCGCGCCGGTGGTGCTTGTTCACGACCTCGACGAAAAGCGGCGATTCGAGGCCATTTTCGCTCAGGAAATAGCCGTCTCCGCTAACTGATAATCCGGCGATATCTGGCAAAATGCCGTCACCTTCTGTCGCCAATGCTCTGGGTGTGCTTCAGGCCTTCGCGTAGTTTTTGATTCGTTTCACGGGGCTTTAAATCCTTCAGGTTTCGCGATTCATTCGTACACAAGCGTATCGGGGGTCATGTGGAACTCTTCGAGTCCGCTGCGGATCCGAGCGAACGCCTCGTCCACGCTATCGGCAAACTGCAGCAGGTTATATTCGCGCCGATTGATCGTTCCCCAGTTGAGCATTTCCCGCCAATCGATCACGCGATCCCAATAGCGGCGGCCATAAATCAGAATTAAATTCCGGCGCTGCAGTTTGCCTGTCTGCATCAGCGTGAGCATTTCCCATAATTCGTCCATCGTCCCGAAGCCACCCGGAAAAACGATCAGAGCCTTGGCCAACTGCGCAAACCACAGTTTGCGCATGAAAAAATAATGAAACTGAAACGTCAATCCCGGACTGATGTATGGATTCGGCCATTGCTCGTGTGGCAGCTCAATACTCAGGCCAAGGGTTTTGCCCCCGGCCTCGGCGGCGCCGCGGTTGGCCGCTTCCATGATTCCCGGACCGCCTCCCGAACAGATCACGAAGCGCCGCGGATGCTCGCCAAGCGTTAAAGCCCACTCCGTGATGCGGTGTGCAAGCTCCCTGGCTTCTTCGTAATAGCGGGACATCTGTAATGCCGCGCGGGCATCTCGCAAGGCAATGCGCCTGCGGGGGGTTGTCTTGCCTGCAAGCGACTTGAGCCGCCGCAAGTGGCTCAGAGCCCTGTCACGGGCGATAATCCGGGCCGATCCGAACATCACGATTGTGTCGCCCACTTCTTCTCGCCGCAAACGCACCAGCGGATCGATGTATTCAGTCAAAATCCGCACGGGCCGGGCCGCAACGCTTTCCATAAATAGAGCGTCGCGATAGGCCGGCTGCGGCGGCGTTCGATGACTACGAGCCATGAACCCTCCCCTGAGAGACGAGGCATCATTCTACGTAAGGCGCCAAAGTCAATCCAACATGTGCGCCGCCCGCGGCGTCCAATCTAGTAAACTGAAGGCGGGAAGAAGGCCCAGTGAGCCGGAGGCAAAAAGATGACCGCGATCACAGGACATCGTAACATTCGGCCATTATTTTCGCTTTGGGCCGGACTCGCGCTCGCGGTTAGCCCCGTGGTAGTGGCGCAGACTTCCGGACCCATTGCGCCACGAGCAGGCCAGGCGGTTCAACAGCCACCGCGAGGAACACCCCAGAAGCCGCTCGATCAGTCCATACGAGTGCGCGTAAATGTGGTCAATACTCCCGTAATCGTGCGCGATAGCAAAGGCGAGCTGGTGCTCGATCTCCTCGAGAATAATTTCCGTATCTTCGACAATGGCGTGCAGCAGCGGCTCGAAGGTTTCGACATGGGGGGCGGGCCGCTCTCAGTCGTCATTGTCATGGAAACCAGTTCGCGCATCCAACCCCTCTTCCCTGCGCTGCGCCGCACAGGCGTTTTATTTACTGAGACAGTTATCGGAGAGAACGGCGATGGCGCAGTCATCGGCTACGACGATCAAGTCAATCATTTGCAGGATTTCACCAGCGACCACGACGTCATCGATAAGTGCGTCTCCAATTTGCAGCCCGGCACCTCCGGAGCCCGTCTGTATGACGCGCTGGCCAGTGCCGTGGGCATGCTCCAGAAGCGGCCCGATTCAAGAAGGCGGGTCATTGTAACGGTGGCGGAAGCAGTCGATTCCGGGAGCGAGGAGAAGCTGGGGCAAGTCCTCAGGGATGCGCAATTGGCCAACATCACGATCTATTCTGTCGGCCTTTCGACCACCGCGGCAGAATTGCGCGGCCCGCAAAAAAGCGGCGCGCCGCCGTCGGCGACGCCTCCGGGAGTTTTCGGACAAACTCCCATCCCCGGAACTCCCCAAACGCCAACCGTCGAGGATCAGCGGAATGGAAACGTGGACCTGATGGCCTTAGCCGCTTGGATCGTGCAGCATGCCGAGGCAACGGTGAAGCAACGGCCTCTTGAGGTAGCGACGGCGGCCACGGGCGGGCTCTATCAGTCCACGGTAAAAGACTCTTCGATTGAAAAGGCGATCGATGAGATCGGCGGCGAACTGCACGCGCAATATACGCTTAGCTACCGGCCAGCCGGCACAAATACGCTGGGATACCACGAAATTCGGGTCCAGGTGGTCGGCGCGAACGCCCGCAATCTGACCGTGCGCTCGCGGCCCGGCTATTACCTCAGTTCACCTGCGCAATAAAGCGCTCAAGCTTTTTCGCCATCTTTGGGTGCGGCGAGCGGCGCAGGAGAGGCCCCGTTTCCGGGCACCTCGCTGCTCTCATCTTCGATAACCGCTGCGGCGGCGATTTTGTCTTCATCTTCCAAACGCAGCAGCCGCACCCCCTGCGTCGAGCGTCCCGCCTCGCGGATTTCGTTCGCGTGCACGCGGATAATCTTGCCGAATCCGGTGATGATCATCACGTCGGAATCCTCGCTGACCTGCAGCGTCGCGATCACCGAGCCGTTGCGATCGGTCGTCTTGAGATTGATCACGCCTTTGCCGCCGCGTGAGGTGATGCGGTATTCGGCCAGAGGTGTGCGCTTGCCGTAGCCCTTTTCGGAAACCGTCAGCATCAGCGAGGTGAGCGAATCCTTGATGACGTCGTTTTCCAGTTCGTCGAGATTATCTGTATCCTTCTTCGATTCCTTGCGAAGGATCTCAAAGTCCGGCTGAACCGCATCCATGCTGACCACGTAATCGTCCTTGCCCAGATCCATGCCGTTCACGCCGCCGGCCTGCCGCCCCATAGCGCGAACTTCCGTTTCACGGAAAAGTATGGCCTGGCCCTCGTGGCTCGCCAGAAAAATCATCTGCTTGCCGTCGGTGAGCTTGACCCCGATCAGTTCGTCTTTGGCGTCGAGATTGATGGCGATGATTCCCGAGGGCCGCGGATTACTGAACTCGGCCAGTTCGGTCTTTTTTACGGTGCCGTTGCGCGTGGCGAAAAAGACGTAGCGGCCGGTTTCTTCCAGATTGCGCGCCGGCACGAGCGCTGTGAGGCGTTCGTCCTCCTGAAATTTGACCAGGCTGCTGATGGCTCTGCCGCGTGTCGCCGCCGCGGCTTCGGGAATCTCGTAGACTTTGAGCCAATAGACGCGGCCCTTCGAACTAAACAACAGAATGTAGCTGTGCGCCGAGGCCACGAAGAGATGCTCGACGAAGTCGTCTTCGCGCGTGCGTGCACCGATGCGTCCTTTGCCACCCCGAGATTGATGGCGATAGACGTCCACCGACGTGCGTTTGATGTAACCCGCATGGCTGATGGTGATGGCCATGTCGGTATCGGCGATCAGATCTTCGACCTTGATCTCCTCGACCGCATCCACGATCTGCGTGCGCCGCCCGTCGCCGAACTGCTTCTGGATCTCCCGTAATTCGGAGACGATGACCTGCTTCAGTTTCTTTTCGCTGGCGAGAATCTCTTTCAGATCGGCAATCTTGGCCCGAATCTCGGCGAGTTCCTTGAGGATTTCGTCGATCGAGAGCCGCGTTAAACGATGCAGTTGCAGTTCCAGGATGGCGTCGATCTGGATGTAGCTGAGGCCGGTTAGCTCGCCGGTAATCTCGTATCTTTTTGCATCGAGTTTTACGCCCTTGAGGCTCTCGGTGCGCTCTCCACGGCCGGTGAGGACTTCGACGGTTTTATTCGAGAAATAGGCGAACAGATTTTCGCGCGCGTTTGCGCGGCTGGAAGAACCGCGGACAATCCTGATGACGTTGTCGAGGTGGTCGACGGCAATGCGATAGCCGAGCAGGATGTGCTCGCGCTCTTCCGCTTTGCGCAGGTCGTAACGTGTGCGGCGAATGACCACTTCGCGGCGGTGTTCAAGGAAGAGCCGCAGGAGCTCGAGCAAGCCCATCTCGCGCGGCTGTCCGCCGGTGATGGCCAGCAGGATCATGCCGAACGATTCCTGCATCTGTGTGAGCTTGTAGAGGTGATTGAGGACGAGCTGCGCCTCTTCGCCGCGCTTGATCTCGACTACGATGCGCATGCCTTCTCGGTCCGACTCATCGCGCACGTCGGCGATGCCCTCGATTTTTTTGTTCTGCACGAGGTCGGCGATGCGCTCCACCAGACGCGCCTTGTTTACCTGATAAGGAATTTCCGTGATGACGATGTTTTCGCGGTCTTTGCCAACCTGCTCGATGGAAGCCTTGGCGCGCATGACGAAGCTGCCGCGACCTTTCTGGTAAGCCTGATCGATCCCCTCACGGCCCGCGATATAACCGCCTGTAGGAAAGTCGGGGCCGGGAACAAGCTTCATCACTTCCTTCAGCGTGGAGTCCGGTTTTTCAACGAGCAACACCGTCGCGTCAATAATTTCTTTCAGGTTGTGGGGCGGAATATTCGTGGCCATACCAACCGCGATACCGCTTGCGCCATTGACGAGCAGATTGGGTACACGCGTTGGCAGAACGACAGGCTCCTTTTCGGTCTCGTCGAAGTTTGGGATGAAATCGACGGTTTCGCGATCGATGTCAGCCAGAAGCTCTTCGCTGATTCGCGCGAGGCGCGCCTCGGTGTAACGCATCGCCGCGGGGGGATCGCCGTCGACCGAACCGAAATTTCCCTGGCCATCCACCAGCGGATAGCGCATGCTGAAAGGCTGCGCCATGCGCACCAGCGCATCGTAGACAGGCGCATCGCCGTGTGGGTGGTATTTGCCGAGGACCTCACCAACAATCTTGGCGCATTTGCGGTAGGCGCGCGTCGAGGTCAGGTTCATCTCGTTCATGCCATACAGAATGCGCCGGTGCACCGGTTTGAGGCCGTCGCGCACGTCGGGCAATGCGCGCCCGATGATTACGCTCATCGCGTAGTCGAGATACGACTTCCTCATCTCGGCTTCGATATCTACCGGGATTAAAACCGCCGGATTTTTTTCCTCCGCCATTGACTTCCTTTCTTGGCCCCTTACTCGCGTTTCCCGCCGGCTCGTTCGAGCGCGTATTTCCTTACCGCTTCCAGCGCCGCGGCCTCATTTGCAAATCGCTGGGCGGCAAAGTGCATCTCGAGCTCGGCCAAAAGCGATTCGAGCTCTTCTTCTGTTTCGATCGAAATCGCCAGTCCGCGCTCGCCATCCTGCAACGGCCGTTTCGCGGCGCGAAATCGTGAACACACAAAGCCGCGCGCCCCGGCTGTCGTTTGCCACGTCAATTGATGCGTCATGAAAGATCAGATGTCGAGGTTCTGGACGTCGAGAGCGTTATCTTCAATGAATTTGCGGCGCTCTTCCACGTTCTCGCCCATGAGCGTGGTGAACATCTTCTCGGCCTCGACGACATCCTCCAACTTCACTTTGAGAAGCGTTCGCGTTTCCGCATTCATCGTGGTCGCCCAGAGTTGTTCGGGATTCATTTCGCCCAAGCCCTTGAACCGTGTGATGGTGAAATCCTTCTTCGCATCCTCGAGAACAAACGAGAGGACGGCGGCGGCACTTTCTTTAGTGACCTTATCGCCGTTTCGGGCCACGGTAAACGGCGGCTTATCTGAAGCTGCGATCGCCCGGCCAAGCGTGCGCAGCCGCTTTACGTCGGGCATGGAGACAAGCGCCCAGTTGATTCGTGCCGAATGACCCGAACCGTTGCCGAGCACCACCTCGTACAGGCTGTGCTCCTCGTCGTAGGAAAGCTTGGGCTCCATTTTCACTTTCGCCTTCTCGATGGCCTTCAGGAGCTTCTCGAGTGCTTTCTTATCTTCAAAATCTCCTTTCTTCTCCAGTTCGCTCGAGGCCACCAGATCCACCAGTGCGCGCTCCCGAAGGCGCCTCAGCAGCCTGGCCGCAATCTGATCGTATTCCTGCACATTGAGCAGAAATGTCGTAAGCGCCGCGCCCTCGAGCGCCACGCCCTCTTTGGCCTTAACGATGTGATCTTCGGTGGCTCGCCGCATGAGCTCGTGCGAGAACTCGCGTTCGTCGCGGATGTACCGGTCCATCTTGCCGCGTTTGACGCGATAGAGCGGCGGCTGCGCGATATACACGTGCCCACGCTCGACCAGTTCCTTCATGTGACGGAAGAAAAACGTGAGCAGCAGGGTACGAATGTGGCTGCCATCGACGTCCGCGTCGGTCATCAGAATCACTTTGTGATAGCGCAAGCGACCGGCATCGAAGTCGTCCTTGCCGATGCCAGTCCCAAGTGCGGTAATTATTGCGCGAATTTCTTCGTGACCCAGCATCTTGTCATAGCGGGCTTTCTCAACGTTCAAAATCTTGCCCTTTAACGGCAGGATCGCCTGATACCGCCGGTCCCGGCCCTGCTTGGCCGAGCCGCCTGCCGATTCACCCTCGACGATGAAGATCTCACAATTGGCGGGGTCGCGTTCCTGGCAATCAGCCAGTTTGCCCGGCAACCCCCCGGAATCCATCGCGGACTTTCGCCGCGTGAGCTCACGCGCCTTGCGGGCTGCCTCGCGAGCGCGCGCGGCGTCGATGCACTTGCCGATGATGCGCCGCGCCACCGTAGAGTGTTTGTCGAAATAGTCGCCGAGGCGCTCGTTTACCAACTGCTCCACCTGGCCCTTGATGTCGCTATTGAGCTTGCCTTTGGTCTGACCTTCGAACTGCGGCTGCGGCAGTTTTACGGAAACGACGGCGATCAACCCCTCGCGAACGTCGTCGCCGGTGATCGAAACGCTGTCTTTCTGCTCCTTGAGCATGCCTGCGGAGCTGGCGAAATTATTGATCGACCGCGTAAGGGCCGAGCGGAAGCCGGAGAGGTGCGTGCCTCCGTCCACCGTATTGATCGTGTTGGCAAAAGCAAAAACGTTTTCGGCATAACTGTCGTTATATTGCAGGGCGATTTCGACCTCGACATTGTCGCGCTTGCCCTCGATGTAAATCGGGGAATCGTGGAGCGTCTCCTTGCCCCGATTCAGGTGCTTCACAAATTCCACGATGCCGCCGGTGAACCTGAATTCCGTGGATTTATCGCTGCGCTCATCCTGCAGCGTGATCTTCAAGCCCTTGTTCAGGAAGGCCAACTCGCGCAACCGCTGCGCGAGAATGTCGTAGCTATATTCGGTTTTTTCAAAGATGCTGGGATCGGCATGAAAAGTAATCTTTGTGCCCGTCTTGCGCGTTTTGCCCGTGACGGCCAGCTTCGACTTGGGAACACCGCACTCGTACGATTGTTCCCACACCTCGCCGTCTCGCCAGATCTCCAGATCCAGCCAATCCGATAACGCATTCACAACCGAAACGCCTACGCCGTGAAGCCCGCCGGAAACTTTGTATGTATCGCTGTCAAATTTGCCGCCGGCGTGCAGAACCGTCATGACCACTTCGGCTGCGGGCTTTTTCTCGGTGGCGTGCATATCCACCGGAATGCCGCGGCCGTTGTCGATCACTGTGACGCTGTTGTCGGCATGAACGACGACGTTGATTTCATCGCAGTAGCCGGCCATCGCTTCGTCCACCGAGTTGTCCACCACTTCCCACACCAGGTGGTGCAAACCCTGTTCTGTGGTCGACCCGATGTACATGGCCGGGCGCTTGCGGACCGCTTCAAGTCCGCCCAACACCTTGATGGACGTAGCGTCGTACCGATGACCCGCAGCTTTGCCGGTCACCGCTTCTTTCTCACCCATGTTGTGTGCGTCTCCTGATCTGACCGTGGAGGGGAAGGCTGCCGCGGAACGGCCGTTTCCGCCTTGACGTACTCTGCTGGTTTCGATTCCCGAACAGAAGTTTTCCTGCTCCATCCCGTCCGGATTTTCGCCATGCGAAAGCGGACGCGGCGAAGACTCTGTCCTGTCCAGCTACGCCTCTTCGTTCTGCCACAAACGAAACAGCGGGCGTGGCTCAACTCAAAGATGCCGTTCCGGAGGACCCAAAATTCGTGTGAATTACACCGTCATTTTACGCGATTTGCACGTTTTTCTCAAGGGCTTAGGGACTATTTGATTTTCTTTAACTACTTGTGTTACAGACACTTACAAGATCGCCTTGCAGGCATAGAATGATCTCGAAGAAAGAAAGCAAAATGGGGCTCGAATGCTGCCAAATGGCTGGAATTTTGAGCCGTCCAGCTAAATACGCATGGGCATGATGATATACCGATAACGATATTCATCGTCGGCTAGTGGACGCAATTGCCCGGCAGACTGCTCGTCCTTCAACTCGACACTGATCGGCCCTTCTGGAGCTGCAGCGAGGAAATCAAGCAGGTACTGGCCATTAAAGCCGATTGTAATGGGCTCGCCGGAATATTCTTTATCGATATTCTCGGTAGCCTCTCCGTACTCCGGACTGGAGGCCGACAATTCCACGCCTTCTTGGCTGACTGAGAATTTCAATGCATGAGATCGCTGGTCCGCCAACTGCGAAACGCGCCGCACGGCATCGTTAAACTCATTTCGCTCCAAAACTATTTTCTTGTTGTTGTCGCGCGGCAAAACCGCCTCATAGTTAGGAAATTGTCCGGTGAGGATTCTCGAAATCAGCAAGCGGGAATCGAGTTGGAAAAAGAGGTGGCTGTCATCTCTTGCAAACTCGATCTCGCCGTTGTCGCTCGCCTCAGTTGCCAGGCGCTGAATTTCAGTCATGGCTTTCTTAGGAATCAGTGGACGTGTTTCGTTTGAGAGTCCCGCAAAAGAATGGTCCGTTTCGGCCAGGGCCAGCCGGTGACCATCGGTGGCGACCATGGCAATAGTCTCCGGTTTCAACGTCAATTGAGCACCGTTGAGGGTATAGCGCGATTCTTCCATGGAAATCGCAAATGCCGTTCTGGAGATGAGAGATGACAGAATCTTCGCGGGTATGGTTACGATCGGATGCGGAAATATCGGAATCGCGGGAAAATTATCTTTGGCCATGCCAACCATCTTGTAATTCCGTCGATCGGAAGTAATTTGAACCCAATGATTCTCGAGCAGCCGGAAACGAATTTCGCCCTCCGGCAGCAGTCGCACCAACTCTAGTAGTTTTTTCGCCGGTATCGTCCCAGCGCCCTCTTTCTTGACCTTCGCGTCGCAGGAAGTGCGAATGCTCAGCTCGAGATCGGTCGCCGTGATCGTGAGGCGATTGCCTTGGGCTTCGCAGAGAAGATGAGACAGGATTGGAATCGTGGTCTTTCGTTCGACTACACCTTGCGTGAGACTGAGCTCTCTCTGCAGATCGTATTTCTTGACCGTAAATTCCATCTACGATTTCCTCCGCGGAAATCTGCGAATTCAAACCGGCTACTCTACCCTGTTTTAAATAAGGGATAAAGATCGTAGTAGTAACCGCGCGCGCGGAACCGTGGATATCGAGGCAAGCCGCCCGATTTAATGGTGATGCCCTGTGGATGAAAGTGCGGATATTCCGTCGGGTCGTTGGAAAAGGGCTGGATGGCGCATTCTGGTCGGTCAGGTTTCCACACTGTCGGTATGGCGCGCACATCGTTTGCACAAGGTTTTCCACGACGGCCTGGAGAGCAGAAGGGAGCACCGGAGCAAAAGCTGCTCAAGGCGGCGCCGTCGAAGCTGGAAGCGGCGTTAGAAAAAGGAAAAGGCGCGGATTACGAACGCATTGTCAGCCGCATCGCGGATGGTATCGTGCGGGAGCGGCGGGCCTCGTCCGAAATCGTCGCGCAGGAATGGCCGGATATTCGGGAGACGATCGAGCGCGTCGCGGAGATCGATCCTGAACTGGCGCGCAACCTGACGGAGTTATCAGAGGGTAAAGTCACTCTTGCGCCGGACGCGCTGCGAGAGTACATTCGGGAGAAAGTCGCCGATGCCACTCAAGCCACTCAATTCTCCGACGCCTTCGACGCCGCAATCGACGAAGCAAGACAGGCCGGCGCTGCGCCGCCTGGTGCAACTGATGAAGGGCTACACGGAGAAGCAAGTGAAAACGCTGGCCCCGCAACTTCGCCGTCCGAACTAAGCGCGAGCCGCACGGGAATAAGCCCCGCTGAAAAGTTAGGCGTTCTGCCCGGATTCGATGCGCACATCCGCGCGCAGCGAGAGGGCGCGGCGCGCGTGCAGGGCGAGCAACTCACCGAGCGAATGAATCGGCAGCCGGAGTCGATCGAGCCGGCCGCCGGTGAAATGGAGCGGCTGAGTCCGCTCTTCCGGGGCACGGGCGCGAGTCCGCAAAACGAGATGTTTGCCGCCGGACAGCAGAACACTCCAATGGCGGAACAAAAGCCCACGATAGAGGCGGCGCTCGAGCAGCACTTGCATTCGATGCAGGGCGCCGAAGAGCGCTGGGCGCAGCGGCGCGAGCAGGGCCGAAACTTTCAGCACGGCACAGTTCTGTGCCGTGCTCTTGAAATCGTTGCTGATTGGTTTAGCCGAGCGTGTCGAGAAGGCGGCTGATCGTGCGGTTCAAATCTTTATCGTTGCGTCGGAGTGTCTCGATCTTGTTGATCGAATGTAGCACTGTCGTGTGGTGTTTGCCGCCGAATTGTTTCCCAATCTCCGGCAGCGAAGCGGAAGTGAGCTGCTTCACCAGATACATCGCAATCTGACGTGGAAATGCGATCGCTTTCGCATTCGAGCGCATCTTCAGGTCCTGGTCCCTGAGCCCAAACTGCTCGCCGACGCGCTTCTGGATCAACTCAATCGTGACCTTCTTCTCTTGCGTAGCGATGATGTTGCGCAGGGCTTGCTGTGCGGTCGCCAAGTTTATCGGGGCCCCTGTTAGCGAAGCGTAAGCGACCAGCCTGGTCAGCGCGCCTTCCAGTTCTCGGACGTTTGACTTGATAGAACGTGCGATGAATTCAGCGACGTCGTCCGCCAGTTGAAAATGTTCGGAGTCCGCCTTCTTGTGAAGAATGGCGATCTTGGTCTCCAGGTCAGGCGGTTGAATATCAGCAATGAGTCCCCATTCGAAACGCGAACGCAGGCGTTCTTCAATCGCGGCGATCTCCTTCGGCGGACAATCCGAAGAGAGCACGATCTGCTTTTGCAGATCGTGCAGAGCGTTGAAGGTATGGAAGAACTCTTCCTGTGTCCGCTCCTTGCCGGCGATGAATTCGATATCGTCAACCAGCAGAACATCCACCGAGCGGAAGCGGTCTCGAAAACTGATCATTCGGTCGAAGCGCAACGAATTGATTACTTCGTTCGTAAATTTCTCGGCGCTGATATAGGTGAGCCTCAGGGTGGGGTTGCGCTGCTTCACCAGGTGCCCGATCGCCTGCATGAGATGGGTCTTGCCCATCCCTACGCCGCCGTAAAGGTATAGCGGGTTATACGCCTTGGAGGGGGCTTCGGCCACCGCTCGCGCGGCCGCATGTGCAAATTGATTCGAACCGCCCACAACGAATGTATCGAACGTATAGCGCAGGTTCAGCTGGTGTTCCGCATTGTCGAAATCGAGCTTGGTTTGCTTGATCAGCTGTGCCGCGGAGGCAACCGGCGGATCGGGCTCATTGCACACAAAATTGAGCTGCACGTCGGCCATGCCTACTTCCATTAATACGGCCTGAAGCAACTCGCCATAAGTTTCGGTCAAACGCTTTCGGAACGGCCGAGAGGGAACCCGCACCACCAAAGTGCCGTTGTCGGCACCCTCTTGCTTCGTCGGCTGAAACCACGTGGCAAAGCTATGCGGGTTAACCCGCCTTTCCATGTGCTGGAGAATCTTTTCCCAAGAGGTCATGTCTATCAGCCGCAAATAGAGGGGCGTTACATTTCCACAAGTTGTGGAAATGCTGTGGAAATAGCACCACTGGCCGTGGTGATCTCCGTTTTCTAGAATGTCTTAAGTTCTAGGACTCGGACCTAGTCCCCTGATTGCCAGTGCCGCGAGGGTGGCCGGGGGTGTTGCAGGACCTTCGCGTCCGTCACCGGCGAGGTCCGATTGTCCACGAAACCCGCGGCGCCCGGCAAGGAAAAAATCGCAAAGCATACAAGGAACGCTGCACAGGAGATGCACAGGATTTCCACAGCCTTGGTTGCTTACCACCGCACGCAATCGTTACGTCTATGTTCATTGGTTTTCAAAATGAATTATCGAATGCTGCGATTTGTGTGAAATTTCCGTGAAAATTCATAAGTCCCAAACGCGGCGTTGCCCAAAAGCAGGTCATTTTTCTCAGCAAGGATGAAGTCGGGAACCATCCGTGCACCCGTAACCGTATAGGCGCGGGCACTATCGGTGTTGTTATCGGCGCTGTCGAAGTGCATAAGCAAATTCCCCAGCGCCAGCCATAGCTCCTGAGTCTCGGCATCGACGCCCATTGCGGAGATAATCTCGTGCGGCGATGCCGCCTTGCCGGAAGCCAAGCGGGCGATTTCCTGCCGCGCCGATTGAGCCATTGGCTCGAAATCAGGGGTCGTGATAGAGAGTTCATCCAGCGAAGAGCCGGAATTCGAATCGTATTTGCGTACCGTTGGCTCAGGTAGGTAGCGGAAAGCAAAGTAGAGATTGCTCGCCGTGTCAGAGGCCAGGTATCCCTCGTTAAGCCTATGTTTAAGTTCCGGGTCATCGCTTAGGTCAGCAAAGTCGCCAATTTGGCGTAACAGCGCGCCATGGAGATCGTAAACTGAAATCAGATGGTCGCCACTCGCGCTGCAGATGGCAAACCGATCCCCGGCCAGAGCGACGATTTGTGTGGGTTCGGGGACAGGAAAACGCGCGAATGGTGCACCGGCAGTGGTGTAGATCAGGACGCCGTTGCCGGCCTGATCGGCGATGTACACGCGTCCGGATGAATCCAGGTCCAGCGCGCTCGCGGACACGAGTGCGCCCGGCCCCGCTGCCGCTGGGATCTCCCGCACTTGTTTGCCTTGCGAGTCGAACACCATCACAGTGGAGTTGAGGGCCCCTTGGGGATTTGTACGATTGGAAGAACTTTTCCGGGACTTTGACCGGCCTCCCGCGTCTGGAGATTCATCGGGCCGGCGGGCCGTCAAAATGTAATACAAGCCATCGCGACCCCGGCGAATGGCTCGAATCCCGGCACCTGCGTCAGCAAACCGCCCTCGGGTGGCATCGAGCGTCTGTTCTTCCTGCCCGCGCGCCACAACAGCAGAAATCACTGCAGCCAACAGTACAGATGCAATCAGAACGAGCTTCGCACGGCCGTTCATCGTCTGGTGAACTATATAATGCGGTGGCAATCGGTGGGGTTGCTCGCAAAACCATCAATGCTCGAGGCGATAGCGGCGCCGCGCCACCGATACTGCCCGCCCGCTGACCGAATCCACCTCGATGAACAAAGCATTCATTTGGATATCTCCGGTGGCGACCTCATAGCGGATAGGCATCCCGTCAAGGAACCTCTTGATGACCGCGGCTTTCTCCATCCCAATGATCGAATCGTGCGGTCCGGTCATTCCGACGTCAGTTATGTAAGCCGTCCCGCCGGGCAATATTTGGTCGTCTGCGGTCGCGACGTGCGTATGCGTCCCAATCACTGCGGACACGCGTCCGTCGAGATGCCAGCCCATGGCCCGCTTTTCGCTGGTCGCTTCCGCATGGATATCCACGATGATGACCTTGGTTTCAGAAGGGACTCGCGCCAATTCCCGGTCAGCGACGCTGAACGGATCATCGTTTGCCACCATGAAGATACGGCCCTGCAAGCACAACACGGCATAGGCGATGCCCAGGCGCGACATCCCACAAAACAGGCCGCTCCCGGGGCTCGCCGATGGAAAATTGGCGGGGCGCAGCAGCCGCGGCTCGCGCGGAATGAAATCCAGGATCTCCTTGCGGTCCCAGATATGGTTTCCGCCAGAAAGAACCTCGATTCCGGCCGACAGGAGTTCCTCCGAAAGCCGCGGCGTGATGCCGAACCCGGAGGCGGCATTCTCACCGTTCGCGACCACCAGGTCGATCTGTTCGTTCGCAACGATATCTTGCAGGCGTTCGAGCACGATACGCCGGCCGGGGGCACCTACGATGTCTCCGATAAACAAAATGCGCATGAATTAAGGCGGAAGGAGCGGTCCGCTTCGCCGTGTGGAGCTAGATCCTGAACCTCTGTTATAAGGTGGGCGCCCTGCGCCGGCCTTTAGGCTTTCCCGCCACCGGGACAAACCCGGCTGCGGGCCATGCGCACAGGCCGTCTGACCCGGGCACCACAGAGATCCAGCATTGGTTCAAAAGATCTTCGCGCCAAGCACGCGCGTTGCAGGCCTACTCCTGGTCCATTCTAGCGGGCCGATAGCGAGCGTCAAACCGATTTCCCGGGCGGGTGTGTCTTGGCCCGTTCAGGCCGATTGCTGTAGCGCGCGGTCGATTAGTTCGAGGCAGCGTTCGGCCTTTGCGCGCAGGGCCGCCTCGGCCTTTTCGCGGCTTTGCCGCAAAGAATGGAGTTCGTCGGCAATCGACAAAGCCGCCAGAACGGCCACCTTAACCGAGTCTATCGCCCCGCTGCCGCGCGCGATCTGGCGCATGCGTTGATCCACGTACTGGGCCAATCGCTCGACATAGTCGCTGTCGAGATCCCCGGCGACGTTGTAAACCTGATCATAAATTTCGACTTTCATGCCTGTAGGCCTCCGGCAAATGAGTTAGGCACTTGGGCGCCGCCATTGTGCGGCAGCGGCTACCCGTGGGCAAGCCGATATAGCGGTCGCGGCGCGCTAAGCGGTGCGTAAAGTCGCGCTCAGAGTAGTTTCTAATGCGGAGACGATGCGAGAGGAAAAATCGCTAAGGGCGGGTTCGGTAAGCGTGCCTTGCTGGCTTTGAAAAGTCACGCGCACAAGGAGTGAGAATTTTCCAGGCGCAATGTTTCGGCCGCGGAAGAGATCGATGGCCTCGACGGAAATCATTTCTTCAATGCCAAGAGCCAAGATGGCGTCGCGGACCGAGGCGAAGCTCGTGCCGTCGCGGAGAATCAATGAGAAATCGCGCTCCACGGCAGGGAAGCGTGAAATCGGCTTATACCTCCGCTCTGCGCGTGCCTTTACGCATGCGATCAGGAACGGATCGAGCGCCCACTCCGCGAGAAATACGTTCTGCCGTAGCTTGAATCGATCTGCAACTTGCGATGCGAGTTGGCCCGCAGCGCCGATGATCGGCCCGCCGCTTAGATCGATGCGAATTTCACCCCAGGCGCGAGGCGTAATAGCGAAACCATCGCCGCCGGTTAATAAAGACACTTGCGCCTCTTGACCGAACTTGAAACAAGTCAAGCCGCCGGGCTGCCACACGAAACCGCCACCTAGTTCGCCAATCTGGTCGAGATCCCCCTTAAGGTCGGCGAAGGCATACTCGCGAGCGGATTCGGCAACGCCTTGCTCACGTGCCAATCCCGTCGCGCCGAGGGTGACGACGCGCGTCTCTTCAGGTTTGCCGCTTTGCAGGCGATAGGCGCGGCCGATTTCGAAGAGCCTCAAATCTTTCTGGCCCCGGTTGAGATTCCAGGCGAGTGCGTGCGCCATGCTCACCAGGCCCGTCGATCGCAGCAGAGAAGCGTCTTGAGCAAGAGGATTCGCCAAACGGACCGGCGTCACGCCCGATGTACGAAAGAGCTGGTCTTCGGCGTCATCGACCAGCGGAATCGAAACGATCTCGCGGTAACCCAGGCCGATCAGGCGTTCGCGCAGCCTATCTTCGGCGTCAGTATGCGGCAGTCGCGCCGCGGGCTGTTTTGAGGGATGCAGCCGCGGCGGAAATTTATCCAGGCCGTAATGCCGCGCGATCTCTTCGATCAGGTCGACTTCGCGCGTCACGTCGGCGCGCCATGACGGTTGAGCGCAATGCCATGTTCCCCGCAACGAGCCGGGTTCTGAGTCTTTCTCCGCACGATGCGGGGCAAAGCCGAGGGCGGTGAGAATCGCCTCGATTTCAGCATCCGGTACGTCGGCCCCCATAACCCGCAGCAATTCCTTGCGCGAAAGCTTCAGGGCATGCGGCGCACGGCGCGCCGGATAAACGTCCACGACGCCGGACAGCAGCTCACCTCCAGCCAATTCGCGAATCAATGCGGCGCATCGTCGCGAAGCCGTTTCAGCCATTTCAGGATCGGCTCCACGTTCGAAGCGCGTGGACGCCTCGGTCCGCAAACCAAGCGCTTTGGAGCTTCGGCGCACCGAAATCGGATCGAACCAGGCTGATTCCAGCAGCACATTACGCGTCGAGAAGCCGATCTCTGTCTCGGCGCCGCCCATGATTCCGCCGATGCCGACAGCGTGAGCGGCATCGGCAATGACGCACATCTCGGTCGACAAGCTACGCTCGGCGCCATCGAGCGTGCGGATCTTTTCGCCGGAGCGGGCCCGGCGCACGACGATGCGCCCTTCGGCGAGCCGATCCATGTCGTAGGCATGCATGGGATGGCCGAGCTCCAGCATCACGTAATTCGTCGCATCCACGATGTTGTTGATCGAGGCTTGTCCGAGCGCCTCCAGCCGCTGGCGCAGCCAATCCGGCGAAGGCTGCACTTTCACTCCGCGCAACACGCGCGCTGTGAACCTGCCACAAAGATCCGGCGATTCGATATCCACACGAGTGGCCCGCGCGGCGCTCTCGTCTGCCTCCCGCAAGCTTACGGAGATAGGCGTTAGTTTCGTGCGCGCCAGCGCCGCGACCTCGCGCGCCACGCCGTAATGGCCCAGGCAGTCGGGGCGATTGATGGTCAGATCGAGATCAAGCATCGGCCCGGCGACGGTGTCAGAGAGTCCCTCGACGGCGATACCGGCTAAAGACAATCTCTCGCGCAACTCTCCCGGAGCAAATGGAACTGGTACAAACTCCTTGAGCCAGTCGTATAGAATCTTCATCGTGCGTCAGGAGTTTCGCGCATCAGGGAAATTGCCGCAGGAAGCGCACATCGTTTTGGAAGAAAAGCTGTACATCCTCGATTCCGTATTTGAGCTGCGATAGCCGGTCCACGCCCAAGCCGAAAGCGTATCCCGACACCCGCGCAGGATCGTAATTGACGAAGCCGTAAACGGCGGGATCCACCATGCCTGCGCCAAAGAGCTCGATCCAGCCGGACAACTTGCATAATCTGCAGCCGCGCCCCATGCACACAAAGCAGCTCGCATCCACCTCGACCGAGGGCTCTGTGAACGGAAAGTAGCTCGGGCGCAGACGAGTTTTGATCCCCGACCCGAGGAATTCGCGTACAAAATATTCCACCGTCCCCTTGAAATCGCAAAATGTTATATCCGTATCGACCGCGAGTCCTTCGACCTGATGAAACATGTAGGAGTGGGTGATATCAGGATTGTCGCGGCGGTATACCTTCCCCGGCACGATGATGCGCACCGGCGGCTCCTGCTTTTCCATCGTATGCACCTGCATGGGAGAGGTGTGCGTGCGCAGCAGGTGCGGCGGCGACCCGGGAGGAAGATCAAGATAAAAAGTATCCATGGTGTCGCGCGCCGGATGATGTTCGGAAATGTTCAGCGCTTCGAAATTGTAGTAAGGCGTCTCGATCTCCGGGCCGGCGACGACGCTGAAGCCCAGCGAGAGAAAAATCCGCTCGATTTCCTCGAATGTCTGCCTGATCAGGTGGCGCGAGCCGATCGGCCGGATGACTCCGGGCAGGGAAAGATCGACACGCTCGCGGGTCAGATCTGCCGCTTCGGCTGCAGCGCTAATCGATTGCTGAAGCTCCGCGAGGCGCTGCTCGATCTGCTTGCGGAAATCATTCAGGTGCTGCCCCACCAGCGGACGCAGTTGCGGCGATGCTGGCTTGAGCCACCGGTCGGTAATGCGGTTGACGATCCCCGCCTTGCGCCCGACCCAGGCATCGCGTAAGGCTTTACACGAGGCTTCGTCTCTGGCAGATGCGCTCTCGCGTTCAAAATCGGCGCGCAGCGCAGCGAAGCGGGCCGTGAGCTCCGCGGCCGTGGACACTCCGAGCTCAGCAAGCGTTTGTCGAGTGATGTCGCCTACCTCGGCCATGCGAATTCAGGTCGCGAGCTTAACGCCCGGAAACCCTTCTCCGGACGATCTGCCACACTCAAGCAGAAGCGCCCGCTGCGGCCTTCGCTTGTGCGGCGATTTGCGCGAAGCCGGCGGCATCTCGCACGGCGAGCTCAGCCAGGATTTTGCGATCGATATCCACGCCGCTCGCCTTTAGTCCGTGCATGAGCTCGCTGTAGGAGAGCCCATTCAGCCGCGCAGCGGCGCCGATGCGCTGGATCCAAAGACGCCGGAACTGTCGTTTGCGCGCCCGCCGATCGCGATAAGCATAGCGGTCGGCGCGATTAGCGGCTTCCTGCGAGGCCTGGTACAGCTTGCTTTTCGTGAGGAAAAAGCCCTTCGTCCGGCGCAAATACTTCTTGCGACGCGCTCGCCTCTTGGTGCCACGTTTTACTCTGGCCATTTCTTCATTTCTCCTGCGCGGAGAGTGCTCGATTCCGCATGCCTCTGAGTGCGCCAATTGCGCGTGCCGCCTGCGCCGGGCAATCAGAAACTCAGAGACGTGCAATGACTGTCGAGCATCTCCACGGCGTGTTGAGGATTTGCTCCGGCGCTTAGAACGCCTGAGCGATGCGGCCGGATCGAGCTACTTCTTGACGATCGCAGCTGCTGGCCGGCAGGCCCGCCGTGGCGGATAACGCGCTGCCTGGCACAATACCGATTTACGAATCAGCCGTTCGGCAACATCCGCCGAACGCGCGCCGCGTCCGAAGGATCAACCTGCGTCAGCTTTCGCAACCGCCTCATTCGCTTCGGCAGCTTGGTCCCGAGCAAATGGCGCTTGCCTGAATGCATCCGCAAAATCTTGCCCGTTGCGGTGATTTTGAACCTTTTCGCCGCGCCGCGATGGGTCTTCAGCTTACGTTTCTTTTGCCTTTTTGCCACAGCATGTCCTTTGTGTCTGTCTTTCGCTTCAGGCCTGCGTGACGCCGGCCGTTACCGGCGACCGCGCCGTTGGTCCGCCGCTTCTTTTGGGCGCGAGCAAGGCCATCAGGATGTTGGCCTCCATGCGCGGCCCGATCTCCACCAGCGCATGATCGGCGATCTCTTTTAGCAGCCGTTCCATCTTTGCCCGGCCTACTTCCTGATGTGCCATTTCGCGGCCACGATGGAAGATCATGGCCTTCACCTTGTGACCTTCGCCGAGAAACTTGATGATCTGGTTTTTGCGAACCTGATAGTCATGCTCGGCGGTAGCCGGCCGGAACTTCACTTCCTTGAGCTGTGTCCCTTTTTGATGTTTGCGCTGCTCGTGAGCTTTTTTGTTCGCCTGGTAGAGATATTTCCCGTAATCGGTGATTTTGCAGACTGGCGGGTCAGCATTTGGGGAAATCTCCACCAGGTCGAGGCCGCGCTCGCGAGCCATCCGCATGGCCTCGAAAGGCTGCATGACACCTAATTGCCCGCCCTCGTCATCTATCACACGAACTTCCCGAGCCCGGATGCGTTCGTTTACCCGGGTACGTTCTGTGGCTCGAAAACTTCGTTCAGCGATAAACCCACCTCCGCACTGGCGCCTCAGCGGCGTGTCCGATTCATCCGATCTCGGACAAGGGCACAGAGTATAGCACGTTTATTGCGGATTGATCATCGCGGCGGGGAGGTGGAAGAGCCTACTCACATCGTATCCCCCTAGCGAGATTGAAATGCTTGAGTGAAAAGAGGCGGAGGGAGATGGAGTTGTTGTTGAAGGGGGCAGGGAGATGACCGCC
>Ga0070741_10001067_pt1 | contig 88240 bp, 84 predicted proteins | sample Coa_R1_4_FD_66440 | JGI IMG/M metagenome (GOLD analysis project Ga0070741, IMG submission 66440) | Surface soil microbial communities from Centralia Pennsylvania, which are recovering from an underground coalmine fire - Coalmine... | ecosystem: Environmental > Terrestrial > Soil > Unclassified ... | reverse complement strand
TGGGGCCCTCGCCGAGCCACAGGACACTCCCTGTCCTGTGGCTCGGGAGCGGTCATCCCTGACCGCTCCCCTGACGGGCTCACCCCAATGCCTTGCGGTGCTCGAACCGCGCCATACGGGACCCAACTACACCCACGACAGCGTCTCCGACAGGCGCTCGCCGAAGGCAGTAGAGATGCCCAAACAACCCATCACCGTCGAAGTTATCTATGCCACGCGTGACGCGCAAGTGACCGAGACCGTGCACTTACCCGAGGGCGCGACCGTCGCGCACGCGATCACCGCGTCGGGATTGCTCGCTCGATTTCCGGAAATTGATCTGGGGCGGCAAGCGGTCGGGATCTTCGGCGACCGCGTGCGATTGACCGAGCGGGTGGCGAGCGGCGACCGGGTGGAGATTTATCGTCCGCTGCAAGCCGATCCGAAGGAAATGCGCCGTGAACGCGCGCGCAGCCGTCGCCGCTCAGAGCGCGCGCGCGGACGTTGAGGCGTCGCTGGCTTCCTGGTCCGTGCTCGCCCCGCCGGCGTGATCGAGCGCCGTGGCGGCCGGCGGAAACGATGCGTCGGCCTCGATACGGGCGAGCGAATCGCCGTTGAAGATGACGGTGAAGTGCCGGGTCTCGGCCGGCGCGTTCACGTCCTTCTTATATAGATAGATGTAGTCCCAACGCTCGGGATGGAACGCGTCGATGATCAGCGGCGTGCCGAGCACGAACCGCACCTGACTTTTGGTCATGCCCGGTTTGAGCTTGTCGATCATGTCTTGCGTGATGACGTTACCCTGTTGGACCTCGGTCCTGTAGGGATGGACGCATCCCACCGTGGCCAACAGCGCCAGCGTCATCGCGATGTGCGCAAGTACCCGCATGTTTTGGCGTCGGTTCCTCAACTGCATTAAACTGCCGCATCATACCGGAAGCCGCCGGTACCTTCATTCTCATAGTGACCCAGGAACTCATGCCCGATACCACCATGGATCTGAAGAAAGCCGGATTGAAGGCGACGTTGCCGCGCCTGAAAATCCTGCAGATCCTCGAATCCGCCGAGCATCCTCACCTGACGGCCGAGGAGGTCTACCAGCGCCTGCGCGAATCGGGGGAAGAGGTGGGACTCGCGACGGTTTACCGCGTGCTCACGCAGTTCCAGGCCGCCGGGATCGTGATCCGGCATCACTTCGAAGGCGACCGCTCCGTCTTTGAGATCAACCAGGGCGGGCACCACGACCATATGGTGTGTCTCGAATGCGGCCAGGTCTTCGAGTTCTACGACTCGGAGATCGAGCAGCGGCAGCGCAATGTGGCGCAGAAGGCGGGCTTCATGATCGAGGACCACTCGCTTTATCTCTACGGCGTGTGCGAAGGAATGAAGACCCGCGGCAAGTGCTCGAAACGGTGACGCGGCGTAACCGGTTCATTTCCACGTCAATCCGCCGCGTGGCGGTAGGTTCCGAGCGCGCCCGCGGCGATACCGATGACGACCAGCGCGCACACCACCACCGCGCCGCTGGGTAGATCCAGCACCGCGGAAGCGGCGAGTCCCGACGCGTAGCCCGTTACGCCGACGCCATAGCCGATGAGCAAGCGCCGGCGCGGCGCGTGAAAGCGGCTCGCGAGCGCCGGCACGATCAGGCTCGCGAAGACGAGATAGACGCCGACCAATTGCACGGATGCCGTCACTGCGACCGCGAACAACCCATAGAAGCCGAGGCGGCCGAGCCGCGCGCCGGCGCCGAGCCAAATCGCCAGCAGGATGCCCGTGAGTACCGCTACCGCCGGGAGCTGGTCGTAGCGCACCCAAAGAATCTGGCCGACCAGCAGATCCTTCAGATGCTCGCCGCCATGCGGGTTATCGGCGAGCAGCAGAATGCCGGCGCAAGCCGCGAGCACGAACAACACCCCGATCAACGCCTCTTGCACTTCCGGCCAGCGCTTCTCGGTGAAGGTGAGCAGCAGCGCGCCGAGCAGCGCCGCGCAAACGGCGGCGATCTGCACGGCCAAGCCCTCGGGCTCCCAGCCCATCGCATCGGCGGCGATTACGCCGAGTCCCGCGATCTGCGCGATCGCGAGATCGATGAAGACGATGCCGCGCCGGAGCACCTGCTGGCCGAGCGGCACGTGCGTGGCGAGCACGATGAGGCCGGCACAGAACGCGGGCCCGAGGATGCCCCAATCCAACGCTTGCAGATTCACGAAAGCGCGGCCAGCAGTCGTTGCACGGTATCGTCGAACAAGCCGAACAGATCTTTCGCTTTGTCCGATCCGCCGACGGTGAATGGCACGACGACGATCGGAATCTTCGCGCGCTCCGCCAGCCACTCTGACGCACGCGCGTCATTGTAAGGTCCACGCAGGATCATCTTCGCCGGTTGCCGTTTCATTTGGTCCAACACCTCGACCAGGTGCGTGCTCGTCGGTTCGACGCCGGGTTTCGGTTCAAGTTGCGCCACTTCGCGCAGGCCGAGCCAGTTCTCGAGATAAGAAAACGCCTTGTGGTGCACGACGACCGGCGCGCCCTTTAGCGGCGCGGCTTGCTGTTCCCAACGTTTAATCGCGGCATCCCAACGTTGGGCGAAGTCCCGGTAGCGCGTTTGATACAGCGCTGCGCTCGACGGATCGATTTCCGCGAGACGCTCGGCGAGCGCCGTCGCGACGCGCGCGATGTTGCGCGGATCGGTCTGGATGTGGGGATTGCCGCCTGGATGAATGTCGCCCGCCGCGCGATCGAACGTGGTCGGGATTTCGAGACGTTGCACGTAGTTCGCCGCCTCGAAGTAACCCGGCCGGTTGGGTTGGATGGCGCTGTTGCCCGATTGGCGCAGCACCAACGGCAGCCAACCGATCTCGAGCTCGGCGCCGGTGCAAACGACGAGATTCGCGCGCCGCGCACGCGCGAGCAGGCTTGGTTTCGCCTGTATGCGATGCGGATCTTGAAACGCGGTGGTCGCGACATACACCGAGACGCGATCGCCGCCGAGCTCCTGCACGAGCGCGCTCCATTCGGGCTCGCAGGTGAAAACCTCGAGCGCCGCGGCTGAATGGGCAAACGCGAGCGTCGCGAAGGCGAGCCATGCTGCGATGAAATTTTTCATGCTCGTGCTCCTCTACTCAAAATTGGTGGGCGCCGTGGGCGCCGAGGCTCATCTGGTACTGCAAGTACCATTGATTATCGGTCGCGCCCTGTCGCGATTGGTCACGCGCGTATTGCAGCCGGATACGGCTGAACTCGCTCGGGCTGTAGTCCACCATCACGCTGTTTTTCGAGGGGTCGAAGCCGGATGACGCGAGGTTCGCGCTGTTGGCAGCGTAATCGACCGTTCCCCGATCGAGTTGCTCGGTGCGCCATCCCACTCGCCAATAGGGGATGAACTGATACACGCCCTGCACGTACCAGCCGGACTGCCTGGCATCGTAGGGCGCGGTGCTCGGCGCGCCCGCCGTATTGAACGTCAAGTCGCCGTCTTCGCGGCGCCGCAGATACTCCGCCTGCAATTTGAAATTCGTGTACGTGGCGTTGCCGGTGGGCGCGTACTTCCACACGAAATCCGCGATCCACACGCGCGTGTCGCCGCTGAAGGCGTTGCTCACCGTAGTTCCGGCGGCGCTGGTGTCGGGGAACGTGCGATCGCGTGGCGACGTACCGAGCAGCGAGAGACCCGCGCGCCAACTGTGGCTCGCGCCGACATCCCCGCCCACATGCCCGAATACCGTTGCCGCCCCGGCCCCGTTCTTGTCGCGGTCGCTGCCGGGAAACGCGCGTCCGCGGCCGAGCTCGGCGCCGAGCTCGAGAAACAGGTCGGTCGGCGCGAGCCACCGGATCTGCGCGCCGTCATCGCCGAACTGCGTGCCGAGGAAGGCCTGGTAGGCGAGCGGCGCGTCGACGAAGTCCCAGGTGTGCGCGTGTTGTGAATTGAGATAGCCGATGTTCGAAAAGAAGCGTCCGCCTCGCAGCGTGAACCCGTTGGACAATGCGATGGTTTGGACAAATGCTTCCTCGACCGAGGCGGTGTCGTCGGGGTGAATGGCGTACGCGAGCATGCCGTAGAAGTACGGGTCGATGTTGGCGGACGCGGCGAGCTCGCTTTCGGCGAGACTGAACCCGCGTTTGCCCGGGCCGATCTCCACGTCAGCGGGTACCGGGAAGCCGGTGATGCGATAGTCGGCGGGATCTTGGGAGAGGTTGGTGTAGAGGCCGGACAGGATGAGCGAGATCGCGGGATTGAAGCTCGTCGCAGAGCCGGCCGGTGCGCCGGTGGTTCCCGCCGGCGCCGTCGGCGCGGGGGGCGCTTCGAGGCGGTCCAATCGCTGTTCTACGTCACGTAAACGTTGCTCGGCGTCCGTCGGTTCGGCGCCGAGCGCCGAAATAGGGAGGGCGGTTGCGAGCGCGACCGCATACAGCGTGTAACGCATCATTGGCGTTGTTCTCCGGAAGACGATCGATCCGGAAGCAAGCTTCCGGAACCAAGGGCGGACTAAACGACGATGTCGACGGAGGGAAGCGGCGGGGCGCGCGTGTGGTAGCCAAGCGTAGGCGCGGTGCCGACGCTCGCTACGGTGACGGGGGCGGGCGCTTCACACGGCGCTAGAATCGCGAACGGCGCGATGTGGGCCGCCGCTTGGCCATGATCTTTCGTGTGTAAATGCAGCACGCACGCCTTGTCGTCGTGCTGATGCAGGTCGTGCTTGATCTCGTGCGCGAGAGTGATCGTCTGGATGGCGAGAAACGCCACGGCGAAAAGCCAGAGAGCAAGGTGGGATTTGGTGCCGCGCCGGTTCATTGGTTTCTACACTAGCGCTCGCTCTGGGCGGGTTCAAGTCCCGGAGCGCGGTGCGCGTTACTTCAACTCGCGCAAGACCGCGATTTCATCGCAATTGTTGAATTTGTAGCACTTCACGCACACGCCCCAGACTTTCTCCGGCAGCGTTTCCTTGGGTACCGTTTCAAAGCCGAGCTTGCGAAAGAACGGCGGCACGTAAGTGAGCGCCATGACGCGGCGTAAACCGATCATGCGAGCTTCCTCGAGAATGCGCTCGACCAGCATTTGCCCGTAGCCCCGGCCCTTGTGCTCGTCCGCCACCACCAGGGAACGGACCTCGCCGAGATCCTCGGTGAAGATTTCGAGCGCGCCGCAACCGATCACGGTGCCGTCGATTTCGACGACGAAGAAATCGCGCAAGTGCCGATAGAGCTCGCTCATCGGGCGCGGCAGCAGGTTTCCTTGCGCCGCGTATTGCTCGATCAGGTGGTGAATGTACGGGACGTCGCCGATCGCCGCGGGGCGTAGCAGCGGCTCGACGGCGGCGCGCTTCTCGGCGTCAGGCAGTGGCACGGCTCAACATGTCCTGCGCGTGTGCGATCGTTTTCTTGCTGATTTCGACGCCGCCCAGCATGCGCGCGATTTCCTGCACGCGCTGCGCCGCCTTCAGCGCCTCGACCTCGATGCGCGTGGCGCCGTCGTCCGCGAGCTTCAACACGCGCAGATGATGCTCGCCGAGCGCGGCGACTTGCGGCAAGTGCGTGATGCAGAGCACTTGGCGCGATCCGGCGAGGCGGCGCAGCTGCTGCCCGACGATTTCGGCGACGCGCCCGCCGACGCCGACGTCGACTTCGTCGAAGATGAGGGTGGGAATGCGCCCGAGGCCGGCGGTCACGACCTGAAGCGCGAGGCTGATGCGCGAGAGCTCGCCGCCGGACGCGACCCGGGCGAGCACTTTCAACGGCTGATCGGCGTTCGCCGTGACCTGAAACTCGACGCGTTCGCGCCCGTGCGGGCCGAGCTCATTTTCGCCGAGCGGCGCTAGCTGTGCGTCAAAACGTCCGCCGGCCATGCCGAGATCCTGCATGCGCTCGGTGACCGCGCGCGCGAGCTTTTTCGCCGCCTGACGGCGTCCGCTCGAGACGACTTCGGCGGCCTTGAAATATTCGGCGCGCGCTTGTTCGAGGTCGGCATTGAGGCGCTCCAGGTTTCCTTCCAGGTCTTCGGTATCGCCGAGCTCCGTGCGCAGGCGCTCGAGCAACGGCCGAAGCTCTTCCGCTCGCACGCGATGCTTGCGCGCGAGATCGTGAATGCCGCCGAGCCGCATATCGAGCCATTGCAGGCGCGCCGGATCCAATTCGAGGCCGTCGACGTAGTGATGCAGCCGCGTCGCCGCTTCGTCGATCTGAATGCCGGCTTCGTTCAAAAGCGCGGCGATTTCGCCGAGCCGCGGATCGTAGGGCGCGACCGCTTCGAGCCGGCGGGTAACCTGCGCGAGGATATGCGCCACCGCGGTCTCATCATCGTCGTACAACGCCTGCGCCGCGCCTTGCGCGCTCTCGAGCAGCTCGGCGCCGTTGGCGAGGCGCGCATGCTCGTCTTCGAGCGCGGCGATTTCGTCCGCCGCGAGGTTGAGCGACTCGAGTTCCTTCACCTGATGGCGTAACAAACCGAGCCGAGCCTCGCGATCGGTGGATTCGCGGTTCAACGCGTGCAGGCGCGCTTCCAGCGCCTTGATCGTTTCATAATGCCGCGTTACGGCGGCCACCGCGTCGTTCAAGCCGGCGTAATCGTCGAGTATTTGCCGTTGCGCGTCGCGCTTGAGCAACGACTGGTGCTCGTGTTGCCCATGGAGGTCGACCAAATGCTCGCCGAGCTCGCGCAGCATCTGGATCGGCACGGGCCGTCCGTTGATGAATCCCTTGGAGCTGCGCTCGCTTTCGACGACGCGGCGCAACACGCACTCGCCGTCCGCATCGAGGTCGTGATCTTTCAGCCAGCGCAGGGCGTCGGAGGAGGGCTTGAGCGCGAAGCTCGCCGCCACCTCCGCGCGCGTCGCGCCGTGGCGCACGCTGCCGGCGTCCGCGCGCCCGCCCAATGCCAGGGCCAGCGCATCGATCAAAATGGACTTGCCGGCGCCGGTTTCCCCGGTCAGCACCGTCAAGCCCTTTGTGATGTCGAGGTCCAGGGTTTTGATGATCGCGAAATCGCGAATGTAGAGTGACGTGAGCATCAGTACTTGGTTCCCCAGCGCAACTTTTCGCGCAACACGTCGTAGTGGTTGCGCCCCGCGGGATGCAGCAATTCTACCGAGTGTTGGTCGCGCCGCACCACGATGCGGTCGCCGTCTTGTAGCATGTAATTGAGTTGGCCGTCGAAGGCGACGTGCGCGCGGCTGCTGGAAAGCCCGAGAATCACGATTTCAATGACGGCATCGGCAGAGACGACGATCGGCCGATTGCTCAGCGTGTGCGGGCAGATGGGAACGAGCACGAGTGCCGGAAGCGTCGGATGAAGAATCGGCCCCCCGGCGGACATGGCGTAAGCGGTGGAACCCGTTGGACTCGCCACGATGATGCCGTCGCCCCGCGCGCTGTTGACGAATTGGCCGCCGATATACGTTTCATACTCGATCAAGCGAGCGAGCTCGCCCTTGCTGACGATGACGTCGTTGAAGGCGCGCGCAGCGTGAATCACGCGGCCGTCTCGGCGGATGTCGGCGTGCAGCAGCAGGCGCTGCTCGGCGTCGAAGTCGCCGTCCAGAATGCGGCCGATATCGCGTTCCATGTCGGCCAGGGGAATGTCGGTCAGGAAACCGAACCGGCCCTGATTGACGCCGATGACGGGCACACCCGTTTCCGCCAAGGTGCGCGCGACGTGGAGGAGGGTGCCGTCCCCGCCGATTACCACCGCCACGTCGATGGCGGAGCCGATACGGTCGAGCGGCAAGGCGGGGCCGAGCTGCTCCGGCAAGGCGCGGGCCGTATTCTCGTCGACGACCGTGTTAAGGCCGCGACCGTGGAGAAATCGGCCGAGCTTGGCCACGTATTCGGCCACGTTACTGTCCTGGTATTTGCCAAACAACCCGACGGTCTTGATAGGAGCGCGTTTCATCGATGCTCTGGCCTCGCGCGTTAACCTAGCATGCGTGGCGCGTAGCCGGCCAGTGAGTAGGGATTTCGTGCGGAACAGCCGACAGGTGGCGCGTTCCACGCTTTTCCGCTTGGCACTCGGGACCTCAGAGTGCTAGATTCCCTTGCATAGTGCGCGGAGCTAACGTTGCTGCTCCGCCGTTTGTCGGGGCGCTCCAGGACAATCGACATGCAACTCAACGCACGAGCCGAGCTTTTGTTAAAGACGTTGATCGAACGCTACATCGCCGAGGGCGAGCCGGTCGGTTCGCGCACGCTTGCGCGGCATGCCGGCCTCGATCTGAGTCCGGCGACCATCCGTAACGTAATGGTGGATCTCGAGGAAATGGGGTTTGTCAGTTCGCCGCACACCTCGGCGGGAAGGATTCCGACGCAGCGCGGCTATCGGTTGTTTGTCGACACCTTATTAAAGGTGAGACCGCTCAACGAGCAGCAAGTGCGCTTGCTGAAGGAGGAACTCTCGCCCGTGCAAGAGCCGCAGCAGTTGATCGAGACCGCCTCGCACCTGCTCTCCGAGGTCAGCAAGCTCACCGGCATCGTTCTCGTCCCCCATCGTGATGAGCAGGTCACGTTCAAGCACATCGATTTCCTGAGCATGTCGGGGCGGCGAATCCTCGTGATTCTCGTCACCGAAGACGGGCACGTGGACAACCGCATCATCGCCGCCGATCGCGAATACACGCCCGCGGAGCTCGAACAGGCGGCCAATTATTTCAATGAAAGTTACGCGGGTAGGGTGCTCGCGGACGTCAAGCGCGCGCTGGTGCGGGAGATGCAGCAGGCGAGCTCCGACCTGCAGCGCGTGATGGAGCTTGCGATGGACATGGCGCGCAAGGCCTTTGCGACGGATGAGAGCGACGCGGACGAGCTGGTCGTGAGCGGCGAGTCGAATCTGATGGATATTCCCGATCTCGGGGACATCAAAAAATTGCGCAAACTCTTCGAGGCGTTCACCGCGAAGCGCGACCTGCTGCACCTGCTCGATCAGAGCATGCGTGTCAACGGGATCAAGATATTCATCGGCGCGGAATCGGGTTATGCCGTGCTCGAAGATTGCAGCGTCGTGACCGCCTCGTATACCGTCGATCATCGTCCGGTCGGCACGCTTGGCGTAATCGGACCGACGCGTATGTCCTATGAACGTATTATCCCGATCGTGGACCTCACCGCCCGGCTTTTGAGCGCGGCGCTCAGCGCGCACTCCTCCGGTCAACCGCCACGTCTTGAAAGCTCGGCCTCCTAACCCCATTTTCGACGTCGACGAGTAAAGCGAGGGGTTAAGCATGTCTGAAAAACGGGAGCCCACATTCGAGGCGCAGCCCGCCGCCGGATCGGCCGCGGAGGATCGGGCCCCGGAGCACGGTTCCGAAGGCAAGGCGGCCACCGACGTCGCGCGACTTGAGACAGAGCTCGAGGCGGCGAAGGCGCAGGCGGCGGAAAATCTCGACAAATTTTTGCGCGCCCGCGCCGAGATGGAAAACGTGCGGCGTCGCGCGGAGGCCGACGTCGCGAATACCCATAAGTACGCGATCGAGCGCTTCGCGGGCGAGCTGCTGCCGGTTCGCGACAGTCTCGAACTCGCGCGCACCGTCGACATTCGCCAGGAGAGTCAGACGGCTTTGCAAAAGATGCACGAAGGCCTGGATCTCACCTTGAAACTCATCGACGACGTCTTCCGCAAGTTTTCGCTGACTACCCTCGATCCGAAGGGGGAGAAATTCGATCCTACCCGGCATCATGCGATCAGCGTGGTGGAAAGCGCCGAAGTGCCGCCCAATCACGTGGTTAACGTCATGCAAAAGGGCTACTTGTTGCACGATCGCGTGTTGCGTCCGGCCATGGTGGTTGTTGCAAAAGCGCCCGAAGGCGGCGCTAAATCTTGAAAAAGTGCTTGCCGGCCCCATAAATCAAACATTCTTCAGGAATACCCGAACTTTATTGAGGACAGTGCGATGGCGAAAATAATCGGTATCGATCTCGGTACGACGAACTCCTGCGTCGCGATCATGGAAGGCACGAAGGTACGTGTCATCGAGAACAGCGAAGGGGATCGCACCACGCCGTCGATCGTGGCGTTCGCCGAGGACGCCGAAGTGATCGTCGGCCAGGCGGCGAAGCGCCAGGCGATCACGAATCCGGCGAACACGGTTTACGCCGTCAAGCGCCTGATCGGGCGCAAGTACGACGAAGACGTCGTGCAACGTGATATCAAGATGGTCCCCTACAAGATCGTGCGCGCCAAGAACGGCGACGCCTGGGTCGAGGTGCGCGGCAAGCAAATGGCGCCGCAGGAAATCTCCGCGCGCGTGCTGCAGAAGATGAAAAAGACGGCCGAGGACTATCTCGGACACGAGGTGAAAGAGGCGGTCATTACTGTCCCGGCGTACTTTAACGATTCCCAACGGCAGGCGACGAAAGACGCGGGCCGCATCGCGGGCCTCGAAGTAAAGCGCATCATCAACGAGCCGACCGCCGCGGCGCTCGCGTTCGGCATGGACAAGAAGCCGGGCGACTCCAAGATCGCGGTTTACGACTTGGGCGGCGGCACCTTCGATATTTCCATCATCGAGATCGCCGAAGTCGACGGCGAACATCAATTCGAAGTGTTGTCCACCAACGGTGATACCTTCCTCGGGGGCGAAGACTTCGATAAGCGCATCATCGATTACCTGGCCGATGAGTTCAAAAAGGACGCCGGTATCGATCTGCACAAGGATCCGCTTGCCTTGCAACGCCTGAAGGATGCGGCCGAGAAAGCCAAGATCGAGCTCTCCTCCACGCAGCAAACCGAAGTGAACCTGCCGTACATCACGGCGGACGCGAGCGGGCCGAAGCATCTCAACATCAAGCTCACGCGCGCCAAGCTCGAATCACTGGTCGATGACCTCATTACGAAGACCATCGACCCGTGCAAGGTGGCGCTCAAGGACGCCGGACTCAAGGCCGCAGACATCGACGACGTGATCCTGGTCGGCGGCCAGACGCGCATGCCCAAAGTCCAGCAGGTGGTGCGCGACTTCTTCGGCAAGGAACCGCGCAAGGACGTGAACCCGGACGAAGCGGTCGCGATCGGCGCCGCCATTCAAGGCGGTGTGCTCGGCGGCGAGGTTAAGGACGTGCTCCTGCTCGACGTCACGCCGCTTTCGCTTGGCATCGAGACGCTCGGCGGCGTGATGACAAAGCTCATACCGAAGAACACCACGATCCCGACCAAGGCGACGCAGGTGTTCTCGACCGCGGACGACAATCAGACGGCCGTCACGGTGCACGTGCTGCAGGGCGAGCGCGAAATGGCGGCGGGCAACAAATCGCTCGGTCGTTTCGATCTCACCGGTATTCCATCGGCGCCGCGCGGTATGCCGCAGATCGAAGTCACGTTCGATATCGACGCGAACGGCATTCTGCACGTCTCGGCGAAGGACAAGGCGACCGGCAAGGAGAATAAAATCGAGATCAAGGCGGGTTCGGGCCTGACCGAGGCCGAGATCCAGCGCATGGTCAAAGACGCCGAGGCGCACGCCGAAGAAGACCGCAAGGCGCGCGAGCTCGCGGACGCGCGCAACCAGGCCGACGCGATGGTGCACAACGTGCGCCGCACCATGAAGGAAGCCGGCGATAAATTGCCGGCCGCCGACAAGGAGCGCATCGAGGCGGCGATCAAAGACCTCGAAGCGGCGACGCGCACCGACGATAAAGAGGACATCGAGAAAAAGACCCAGGCGCTGACGGAAGCGGCGCACAAGCTGGCGGAGCAGATGTACAAGGCGACGCAAGAGGCGGGTGCGGCGGGCGCGGCGGCCGGTGCGGCCGAGGCGGCGCCGGGTGCCGAGAAGGACAACGTCGTCGACGCCGAATTCGAGGAGGTCAAGGAGGGCAAGGCCAAGAAGTAATGTCCGCGGGCGCGCGCGAGCTCGCTCGGGCAAATGGGAAGCGCGTGAAAGGCACGGTGCGGTTGACTGTGCCTTTCGCATGTTGGATCGGGCTGCGAACAGGTTGCTGCAACCCCAGCAGCTGAAATCCGGCGCTCGCAATAGGCGGAGATAAATGTCAAAGGCGGATTACTACGAAACGCTCGGCGTGACGCGCAACGCCTCGGAGGCCGAGATCACCAAGGCCTTCCGGCGTCTGGCGATGAAATATCATCCCGATCGCAATCCGGACGACAAGACGGCGGAGCTGCGCTTCAAGGAGGCCAAGGAGGCTTACGAGGTATTGTGCGACCCGCAGAAACGCGCCGCGTACGATCAGTTCGGCCACACCGGTGTGGACCCCTCCATGGCCGGCGCCGGCGGCTTCCATGGGGCGGGCGCGTCGAGTTTTGCCGACATCTTCGGCGACGTGTTCGGCGATATCTTCGGCGCCGGCGGCCGGCGGACCAACCAGGCGTACCGCGGCGCCGACATGCGCTACAGCCTCGAGTTGTCGCTGGAGGATGCGGTGCGCGGCACCGAGGTCCGTATTCGCGTGCCGACGCTCGAGCAGTGCGAAACGTGCAAGGGATCGGGCGCGAAGCCCGGCACGAAACCGACGACGTGCGCCACCTGCGGCGGCCACGGTCAGGTGCGCATGCAGCAGGGCTTTTTCTCCATCCAACAGACGTGCCCCACCTGTCGCGGCGCGGGGAGCCGCGTCACCGATCCCTGTACCACGTGCCGCGGACAAGGCCGCACCGAGCGCGAGAAGACACTGTCGGTCAAGGTGCCCGCCGGCGTTGATGAGGGCGACATGATCCGCCTCGCCGGCGAAGGCGAGGCCGGCGAGCGCGGCGGGCCGGCGGGGGATTTGTTCGTCGAGGTGCGCTTGAAGCCCCATCCGATCTTCCGGCGCGATCACGACGATCTGCACTGCGACATGCCGGTGAGCTTCGCGACGGCGGTGCTCGGCGGCGAGCTCGATGCGCCCACGCTCGAGGGTCCCATGTCGATTAAGATTCCCGCCGGCACGCAGAGCGAGAAGACATTCCGCTTGCGCGGCAAGGGCGTGCGCAACGTGCGCAGCGGACGACTCGGAGATCTCTACTGCCGCGTGAGCATCGAGACCCCGGTCAATCTCACCAGCGAGCAGAAGGAAATGCTGCGTCAATTCGAGGAATCGCTGCGCCGCGGCGGCGAACGTCACAGCCCGCGCGAGTCAACCTGGGTGGAGCGCCTGAAGGGATTTTTCGGCGCGTCTTGAGCTTGTTTGCCATCGCCCCGACGAAAGGTTCTTGTGCGGCGGATTATAAAGCCGGGGTCGTTGGCGGTGGACGGCCGCGTTGTCACTTCTCGCCGGTCGGCGTCAGCGAATAATCCAAAACCTGCGTCAGTGTGCCGAGCCTCTCGGCGAGCCGGCGAAAGTCGGCCGCGTGGCGGCTCTGGATCGTCATTTCGTACTCGATATATTTTCCGCCCTCCGCGAGCCGGTAAGCGACTTGGGTCGGATGAATCGGCTGCTGCTCGATGAAAGCGTGCAGCGCGTCCTCGGTGAGAGAGTCGCCGCGCGCGAAGCGGACCATCAACCGTGCAAAGACGAGCGTGGGCGCGATGCGTTCGAGCCAGCGAAATAATGACAGCGTCATCAACGTGAGCAGCGTCGCGGCCGCGGCCGGCAGATAAAACCCCGCGCCGATAATGATCCCGATCGCCGCCGTTATCCAAATCGAGGCGGCGGTGGTGAGCCCGCGTACCGATAAGCCGTCCTTCATGATGACGCCGGCGCCGAGAAAGCCGATGCCCGTCATAATGCCCTGCGCCATGCGCGCCGGGTCGATGCGGATGGCGTCGAGCGGCACGCCGGAAAGCAGCGCCGCCTCGCGGGTGCTGAGCAGCATGAGCAGGCTCGAGGCCGTGCATACCAGCACGTGCGTGCGAAAGCCGGCGGGCCGTCCGTTGTACGTTCGCTCGAGACCTATTAATGCGCCGGCGAGGACGGCGCCGCAGAGGTGTCCCAGAATCGATATAACGTTGCTTTCCATAGGGCTCAGTTTATACCGGCGCGCGCGCGATGGCCGCTCTAAAGGAAATCCATTATTCTGGCGGACGGATTCGAGGAGTTTATTTCATGGTACGAATTGCCATTGCCGGCGCGGCGGGACGAATGGGGCGGGCGCTGATCGCAGCGACCGCCGGCGCGACCGATCTCAAGCTTTGCGCCGCCATCGAGGACTCGCGCTCGACGGCGATCGGCGCCGATGCGGGCATGCTCGTCGGCAGCGGCTCCCTGGGCGTCGCGATCGGAACCGACCTCGCGGCTTCGGATTTCGACGTGCTTGTCGATTTTACGCGTCCGGAGCCCGCGCTCGAGCACCTCGCGTATTGCGTGAAGGCGCGCAAGCGGATGGTCATCGGCACGACCGGTTTCGACGCGGCGGGACGCCACCGCATCGCGGAAGCGGCGCGGCAGATCGGCCTCGTGTTCGCGCCCAACATGAGCGTCGGCGTCAATCTCTGTTTGAAGCTGCTCGACATTACCGCCCGCGTCCTCGGCCCGGAGTTCGACGCCGAGATTATCGAAGCGCATCACCGCCATAAAGTGGACGCGCCGTCGGGTACGGCGAAGCGCATGGGAGAGGTCATCGCGCAGGCGCGGGGAACCACGCTCGATGCGCAGGGACTGCCGGCGGACCGCAATGGGGCGCGCCCGGCGGGCGGTATCGGATTCGCGGTGGTGCGGGCGGGCGAGATTGTCGGCGACCATACGGTGCTCTTCGCCGGGCCCGGGGAGCGGGTGGAGATCACCCACCGTGCCGAATCGCGCCGCACCTTTGCCGACGGCGCCGTCCGCGCGGCCCGTTGGTTGTCGGCTCAAGGTCCGGGTCTTTACGACATGCAGGACGTTCTCGGTTTGCGCTGAGCCTGGGCGTCGTTTTCAGCCGACGTTTGTGGGCCGCGGGTGGCTTGCGGTTGCGTGACGCGGTGGCCCGCGCGCGTACTTCATCGACCCAATCGAGCGCTGCTCGTTGATCTCCCCTGCCGGCATCCCGTAGAATACGCACTCGGCGGGAATCCACTGAATTGAGTCGATTAAGCAGGGGCGGGCCATCTGCCCCCGCTTTGCCGCGCCCGCACGTGAGGTAATTTCGCCGATGCCGTCCGCGTTGCTTGCCCTGGAAGATGGCTCTCTGTTCTACGGGGAGTCGATCGGCATTCCGGGGCAGGCGGTGGGAGAAGTGGTGTTCAACACCGCCATGACGGGATATCAAGAGATCCTCACCGACCCTTCCTATTATAAGCAGATCGTTACGCTCACCTACCCGCATATCGGCAACACGGGCGCGAATCCCGAAGACATGGAGTCGGCGCGCGCGTACGCCGCGGGCCTGGTGATTCGCGATTTGCCGGTGCGAGCGAGCAACTTTCGTTCGACGGAGACGCTCGCTCAGTTCATGCAGCGCCAGCGCCTGGTCGGCATCGCCGACATCGACACGCGCCGGCTGACGCGCCTGTTGCGCGACAAGGGCGCGCAAAACGGCTGCATCCTCGCGGCGGAGAAGGGCGAGAAGCCGGACAAGAAAGCGGCGCTGGCGGCGGCGCGCGCCTTCCCCGGGTTGAAGGGCATGGATCTCGCGAAGGTGGTGTCGACGCGCGAGTCGTACCTTTGGGAGGAGGGCGGCTGGACGCTGGATCACAGCCCGCGCTCGCAGCCGGTCAAGTATCACGTGGTCGCGTTCGACTACGGCGTGAAGCGTAATATCCTGCGCATGCTGGTCGATCGCGGCTGTCGGGTGAGCGTGGTGCCGGCGACGACATCCGCGCAGCAAGTGCTGCACATGAATCCCGACGGCGTGTTCCTTTCCAACGGCCCGGGCGATCCGGAGCCGTGCGACTACGCGATCGAGGCCATCAAGCGCCTGGTTGCGACCGGCATTCCGGTGTTCGGCATTTGCTTGGGCCATCAATTGCTCGGCCTCGCCTCCGGCGCGCGCACCATCAAGATGAAATTCGGTCATCACGGCGCGAACCATCCGGTGCTCGAAATCGCGACCGGGCGCGTGATGATCAGCAGCCAGAATCACGGCTTCGCCGTCGATGAAGCGAGCCTGCCGGCGAACCTGCGTGTTACGCACCGTTCGCTTTTCGATGGCTCGGTGCAAGGTCTCGAGCGCACCGACGCGCCGGCGTTCTGCTTTCAAGGCCATCCGGAGGCGAGTCCGGGTCCGCACGATATTCTTCCGCTTTTCGATCGCTTCATAAAATCCATGGAACAGCGCGCGGCGCAGGGCGTCGAATTGCCCGCTGTCGCTGAAAATCGCGCCTAAGCCGGTTCTCGCCCCCATGCCCAAACGAACGGACATCCGCGGCGTCCTGATCATCGGTGCCGGGCCGATTGTGATCGGCCAGGGCTGCGAGTTCGATTATTCCGGCGCCCAGGCCTGCAAGGCGCTGAAGGAGGAGGGCTACCGCGTCATCCTCGTCAATTCCAATCCCGCGACCATCATGACCGACCCCGAGATGGCGGATGCGACGTATGTCGAGCCGATCAACTGGCAGACGCTCGCCAAAATCATCGAGCGCGAGCGCCCGGACGCGGTGCTGCCGACGATGGGCGGGCAGACCGGCCTCAACTGCGCGCTCGATCTCGCGCGCGAGGGCGTGCTCGACAAGTACGACGTCGAGATGATCGGCGCGACGCGCGAGGCGATCGACAAGGCCGAGGACCGCGAGCTCTTCAAGAAGGCGATGGAATCGATCGGGCTCGCGACGGTGCGCGGGATGATTGCGCATTCGCTCGAGGAAGCGCTGCAGGTGCAGGCGGCGATCGGCTACCCGGCCATTATCCGGCCCTCGTTCACGCTCGGCGGCTCGGGCGGCGGCATCGCCTACAACAAAGACGAGTTCATCGCCATCTGCGAGCGTGGGCTCGAAGCGTCGCCGACCAACGAGCTGTTGATCGAGGAGTCGATCATCGGCTGGAAAGAGTTCGAGATGGAGGTGGTGCGCGACCGCAAGGACAACTGCATCATCGTCTGCTCGATCGAAAATTTCGATCCGATGGGCGTGCATACCGGCGACTCGATCACCGTCGCGCCGGCGCAGACGTTGACCGACAAGGAATACCAGCTGATGCGCGACGCGTCGATCGCGGTGCTGCGCGAGATCGGCGTCGACACCGGCGGCTCGAACGTGCAGTTCGCGATCAACCCGCAGGACGGCCGCATGGTGGTGGTCGAGATGAACCCGCGCGTCAGCCGCTCTTCCGCGCTCGCCTCGAAGGCGACCGGCTTTCCCATCGCCAAGGTTGCGGCCAAGCTCGCTGTCGGCTACACGCTCGATGAATTGCGCAACGACATCACCGGCGGGGCGACGCCGGCCTCGTTCGAGCCCTCGATCGATTACGTCGTCACCAAGATTCCGCGCTTCACCTTCGAAAAGTTTCCCAAAGCCGACACCACGCTGACCACGCAAATGAAGTCGGTCGGCGAAGTCATGGCGATCGGGCGGACGTTCCAGGAGTCGCTGCAGAAGGCGCTGCGCTCGCTCGAAATCGGCAGCTACGGCCTGGAGCCGAAGCTCGACGGCACGCTCGAGGCCGACGAGGCGCGCAAGCGCCTGACGCATGCGTTGCGCGTGCCGGGGCCGGAACGGCTGTGGTATCTCGCCGACGCCTTTCGTTTCGGCATGACGATCGAGGACGTCCAGGGCTATACCCGCATCGATCCCTGGTTCCTGGCCCAGCTCGAAGAGCTGGTGGCCATCGAGAAAGAAATCGCCAAGCGCGGCAAGCGCGAGCCGGCCGCCCGGGAGTTGCGCCTCTGGAAGCGCAAAGGATTCTCCGACCGACGCCTCGCGCAATTACTCCAGATGAAGGAAGCGAGCGTGCGCAAGCTGCGCCATGACGCCGAGGTGCGTCCGGTTTACAAACGCGTCGATTCCTGCGCGGCCGAGTTCGTCTCGACCACGGCGTACATGTACTCGACCTACGAAGAGGAATGCGAAGCGGCGCCGACCCAAGACAAGAAGATCATCGTTTTGGGCGGCGGACCGAATCGCATCGGACAGGGCATCGAGTTCGATTACTGCTGCGTGCATGCGTCGCTCGCGCTGCGCGAAGACGGCTATCAGACCATCATGGTGAACTGCAATCCGGAGACCGTATCGACGGACTACGACACGTCGGATCGGTTGTATTTCGAGCCGCTCACCCTCGAAGACGTGCTCGAGATCATCGATCTCGAGAAACCGCGAGGCGTGATCGTGCAGTACGGCGGACAGACGCCGCTCAAGCTGGCGCAGGGCTTGGAGGCCGCCGGGGCGCCCATCATCGGCACGTCGCCCGACTCGATCGACATCGCGGAGGATCGCGAGCGGTTTCAGAAGCTCGTCAAGAAACTGAAGCTGAGACAGCCGCCGAATGCGACGGCGCGCACCACCGAGGCGGCGGTCAAGGCGGCGGAGAAGCTCGGCTATCCATTGGTGGTGCGGCCGTCCTACGTGCTGGGCGGCCGCGCGATGGAGATCGTCCACACGCGCGAGGATCTCGAGTACTACATGCGCCACGCCGTCGTCGTGTCCGAAGATTCTCCCGTCCTGCTCGATCGTTTCTTGAGCGACGCCGCGGAAGTGGACGTCGACGCCGTGGCGGACGGCACCGACGTCGTGATCGGCGGGATCATGGAGCACATCGAAGAGGCGGGCGTGCATTCCGGCGATTCGGCCTGTTCGCTGCCGCCGTTCAGTCTCTCGCCCGCGTTGCAAGACGAGCTGCGCCGCCAAACCGTGCAGCTCGCCGAGGCGCTGAACGTCATCGGGCTCATGAACGTGCAGTACGCGGTCAAGGCGGGCGAGGTTTATCTGCTCGAGGTGAATCCGCGCGCCTCGCGCACGATCCCGTACGTGTCCAAGGCGACCGGCCGCCCGCTCGCGAAAATCGCCGCGCGCTGCATGGTCGGGAAAACCCTGCGCGCTCAGGGGGTGGTTGGTGAAATCATTCCCTCTTATTATTCCGTCAAGGAAGCGGTGTTTCCGTTCATCAAGTTTCCCGGCGTCGACACCGTCCTCGGGCCCGAGATGAAATCGACCGGGGAAGTCATGGGCGTCGGCCGCACGTTCGGCGAGGCGTTCGCCAAGTCGCAAGTGGCGGCCGGCGCCGAGATCCCGCTGCGCGGGCGGCTGTTCGTGAGCGTGCGCGACGCCGACCAGCCCGGGGTGGTCGACATCGTGCGCTATTTCGCGGCGAACGGTTTCGACATCCTGGCGACGCGCGGCACCGCGGCGGCGATCGAGGCGGCCGGCATACCGGTAAAGACGATCAACAAGCTCTCCGAGGGCCGGCCGCATATCGTGGACATGATCATGAACGATGAGATTGATATCATCATCAACACGGTTTCCGACAAGCAAAGCCTCGAGGATTCTTACGCCATCCGGCGCCAGGCGCTGCAGCACCGGGTGACGAATTACACGACGCTCGCGGCCGCGCGCGCGGCGCGCGAGGCACATGCGCAAATGCAGGAACTGCGGGTCAGCCGACTGCAAGACCTACACAGGGAGATCAGTGCGTGAGTAAAGTACCGATGACGGTGGCGGGCGCCGAGCGCCTGCGAATCGAGCTCGACCGCCTGAAAACGACGGAACGCCCGCGCATCATCCAGGCGATCGCCGAAGCGCGCGCGCACGGCGACTTGTCCGAGAACGCGGAGTATCACGCGGCCAAGGAACAGCAGGGGCTGCTCGAGGCGCGCATCAAGGATCTCGAGCATCGGCTGGCGAACGCTCAGGTGATCGATCCCACCACGGTCAACGCGAACGGCCGCGTCGTGTTCGGTGCGACGCTCGAATTGCACGAGGAACACTCGGGCCAAAAAGTCACCTATCAGATCGTCGGCGACCACGAGGCGGATATCGCCCAGGGAAAAATTTCGGTCAGCTCGCCGATCGCCCGCGCGCTCATCGGAAAGGAAGAGGGCGAGCTGGTGGAAGTGCAGGTGCCGGGCGGAAAGCGTCAGTACGAAATCCTCCGTATTCGATATATATAGGCGCCTCGGCGCCGTCAACTTCGCCCTCCCGCACGGAGAGGCAATCCAAAGGTATCGGCGGTGAACCCACATGCCGCGTCGTAAGAGCAGCCAAGCGTGGCTGCAACGTCATTTTCGCGATCCTTATGTAAAGCGCGCGCAACAGGAAGGCGCGCGTTCGCGCGCCCATTACAAGCTCGCGGAGATCGACGCGCGCGACAAATTGTTCCGCTCCGGCATGACGGTGGTTGATCTCGGCGCCGCGCCGGGCGGCTGGTCCGAGTACGCCGCCGAGCGCGTCAAACCACGGGGACAAGTGGTCGCCGTGGATTTGTTGCCGCTGGCACCGATTGCCGGCGTGACGTTCGTGCAAGGGGACTTCACCGATCCGCAGGTGCTAGACTCATTGAGACAGCGACTCGGCGGCCCGGCCGATCTTGTAATTTCGGATATGGCCCCCAATATCACCGGGATTAGCGCCACCGATCAGGCGCGCGCACTCGCGCTGGCGGAAAGTGCGGTCGCTTTTGCGCAAAGCGCGCTGCGGCCGGGCGGTGCCCTTCTCGTAAAGGCCTTTCATGGGACGGGGTTTGACGCGCTGGCAGCTGATCTTCGCCGGCATTTCAAGAAAGTGTCGACGCGCAAGCCGGGCGCGTCGCGCACGGAAAGTCGCGAGGTGTATCTGCTCGCGAAGGATTTTTCCGGCGCGGAATCCCCGTGAAGCACGCGTCGCAAGTGCTGTAAATGCTCGGCCAGGCGTAGCAGAATAGGAACACTTTTTTCCGACTGAGTGACGTAGTGACGTATAGAGGTCGCCCTTGAACAATCTCACGAAGAATTTGCTGCTGTGGCTCGTTATCGCCGTCGTTCTGATGTCGGTGTTCAACAACTTCGGCAATCGCCAGGCCGCCGCGCGCCCCATGGAGTACTCGCAATTCATCCAGAAGGTGAAAGCGAACGAGGTCGAGCGCGTCACGATTCAGGGCCGCGAGATCACCGGGCGCCTCAAGACCAACGAACAATTCACCACCTATTCGCCCGGCGATCCGGGGCTGGTAAGCGACCTGCTCGACCACGGCGTCGCGTTCGACGCCAAACCGCAGGAAGAGCAGTCGCTGCTGCTCACCATCTTCATCAACTGGTTCCCGTTGCTGCTGCTGGTCGGCGTGTGGATTTTCTTCATGCGCCAGATGCAGGGCGGCGTCGGCGGCCGCGGCGCCATGAGCTTCGGCAAGAGCAAGGCGCGCATGCTGACGGAAGAGCAGAACAAGACCACGTTCGAAGACGTCGCGGGCGTCGAGGAAGCGAAGGAAGAAGTGCAGGAGCTGGTCGAGTTCCTGCGCGACCCGTCGAAGTTCCAGAAGCTCGGCGGCCGGATCCCGAAGGGCGTGCTCATGACGGGCCAGCCCGGGACGGGCAAGACCTTGCTCGCGAAGGCGATCGCGGGCGAGGCCAAGGTGCCGTTCTTCTCCATTTCCGGCTCGGACTTCGTCGAGATGTTCGTCGGCGTCGGCGCCTCGCGCGTGCGCGACATGTTCGACCAGGCGAAGAAGCATGCGCCGTGCATCATCTTCATCGACGAGATCGACGCGGTCGGTCGCCAGCGCGGCGCGGGCCTCGGCGGCGGTCACGACGAGCGCGAGCAAACGCTGAACCAGTTGCTGGTCGAGATGGACGGTTTCGAAGGCACGGAAGGCGTGATCGTCATCGCCGCCACCAACCGGCCCGACGTGCTCGATCCGGCGCTGCTGCGGCCGGGTCGCTTCGACCGCCAGGTGTACGTGCCGCTGCCCGATATCCGCGGGCGCGAGCAAATTCTCAAAGTGCACATGCGCAAAGTGCCGGCGGCGGAAGACGTCGACACCAATATCATCGCGCGCGGTACGCCGGGTTTTTCCGGCGCCGATCTCGCGAACCTCGTGAACGAGGCGGCGCTATTCGCCGCGCGCGCCAACAAGCGCCTGGTCGACATGGAGGATTTCGAGAAGGCCAAGGACAAGATCATCATGGGTGCGGAGCGCCGCTCGATCGTGATGCCCGAGAAGGAACGCATGAACACGGCGTACCACGAGTCGGGTCACACGGTCGTGGCGAAGCTCCTGCCGAACACCGATCCGGTGCACAAGGTGACGATCATTCCGCGCGGCCGCGCCCTCGGTGTGACCATGCAGTTGCCGACCGAGGACCGTTTCAGCCACGACCGCGAATCGTTGCTCTCGACGATTTCGGTGTTGATGGGCGGGCGCATTGCCGAAGAAGTGTTCATGAAGCAGATGACGACCGGCGCGGCGAACGATTTCGAGCGCGCCACGGAACTGGCGCGCAACATGGTCATGCGCTGGGGCATGTCCGACGCGCTCGGTACGCGCGTGTACGGCGACAACCAGTCGGAGGTGTTCCTCGGACGCGACGTGCAGACGCACAAGAATATGTCGGACTCGGTCGCCGAGGCGGTCGACAAAGAGATTCGCCGCATCATCGACGAGCAGTACGCGCGTGCGCGCACCATCATCGAGGAGAACGCCGCCAAGATCGAGAAGATGGCCAAAGCGCTGCTCGAGTGGGAGACACTCGATTCCACCCAGATCGACGACATCATGGCCGGCCGCGATCCGCATCCGCCCGAAGGTATTAACGATTCCTCGGGCGGGGATACCGACGATCGCAACAAGCGGCCGAAACCGAAGCCGCGCGTGAAACCGTCGTTCGGCGCCCCCGGCGCGAGCACCAGCTGATTCGTTCCCGGCCCCGGCCCGGATGGCGGTCTTGTAACGCGGTAAGGGAAACCTGCCTATGTCCCCGCAGGCTGCTGCTGTTCGTGCAACCCCGGTAACACCCGGCGCGCTCGATTGCGGCGGGCGCACGCTCGATCTCGCGCGCGTCGCCGTCATGGGCATTCTCAACGTTACGCCCGATTCGTTCTCCGACGGAGGCGCCTTCTTCGCTCGCGATAAAGCGATCGCGCGGGCGTGCGCGATGGTCGAGCAGGGCGCGGATATTATCGACGTCGGCGGCGAATCGACGCGCCCCGGCGCGGCCGCCGTGAGCACGCAGGAAGAGATCGATCGCGTGGTGCCGGTGATCGAGCAGCTGGTGCGGCGCGTGGCGGCGCCGATTTCCGTCGACACGTCGAAGCCGGAAGTGATGCGGGCGGCGGTGGCGGCGGGCGCGGGCATGATCAACGACGTTCGCGCGCTGCGAGAACCGGGCGCGCTCGAGGCGGCGGCCGGCCTCGGCCGGCCCGTGGTGCTGATGCACATGCAAGGAAGTCCCGCCACCATGCAAGCGGCGCCCCGCTACGCCGATGTGGTGCGGGAAGTGCGCGAGTTTCTGGGCGAACGCGTGGCGGCGGCGGTGGCGGCCGGCATACGCCGCGAGCAAATCCTCGTCGATCCCGGTTTCGGCTTTGGTAAGGCGCTCGAACATAATCTAGAGTTACTGCGCCGGCTGCGGGAGCTGGCGCCGCTCGGCCCCGTGCTCGTCGGCCTTTCGCGCAAATCGATGATCGCGGAACTGCTGGGGCTGCCGGTGACCCGGCGTTTGCAGCCAAGCGTGGTGCTCGCGCTGCTCGCCGCCCAGAACGGCGCGCGCGTGGTGCGGGTGCATGATGTGGGGGCGACGGTGGAAGCGCTGCGCACGTGGGAAGCGGTGTATCCTGTCGCCACGAACGAATAATCGAACGGTTGCGCGCGGTTTAGCGCCAGAACCGCGGCGAAGCTAGGGACACAAACATGACGAAACGCAATTACTTCGGAACCGACGGCGTCAGGGGGCGGGTCGGCGAAGAGCCGATCACTCCGGAGATTGTTTTGAAGCTCGGCTGGGCGGCGGGGCGCGTGCTCGGCGCGAAAGGCGGCGACCCGGGCAAGATTCTCATCGGCAAGGACACCCGCGTGTCGGGTTATTTACTGGAATCGGCGCTCGAGTGCGGTCTATCCGCGGCCGGCGTGGATATCCGGCTGCTCGGACCGATGCCGACCCCGGCGATCGCTTATCTCACGCGCACCGCGCGCGCCCGCGCCGGCATCGTCATCAGCGCCTCGCACAATCCCTACCAGGACAACGGCATCAAGTTTTTTTCCGCCGAGGGCACGAAGCTTCCCGATGAAGTCGAGCTCGAGATCGAGCGGACCATGGAGCAGCCGCTGCGCATGGTTTCCTCGGAGGCGCTCGGCAAAGCCAAGCGCTACGACGACGCCGGCGGCCGCTACATCGAGTTTTGCAAGAGCACGTTCCCGCACCGCGCCAACCTCGAGAGCCTGCGCGTTGTCGTCGATTGCGCGAACGGCGCGGCCTATCAAGTGGCGCCGCTCGTGTTCAGCGAGCTCGGCGCCGCGGTGACCGCGATCGCGAACGAGCCCGACGGCTACAACATCAACCGCGAATGCGGGTCGACGTGCCCCGACACCTTGCGGCGCGCGGTGCTCGACGCCGGCGCGCATCTCGGCATCGCGCTCGACGGCGACGGCGATCGCGTCATCATGGTGGACGGAACCGGAGCCGTTCTCGACGGCGACCAATTGCTCTACATCATCGCCGTGGACCGGCAGGCGAGCGGCGCGCTGCGCGGCGGCATGGTCGGGACGCTGATGAGCAACTTCGGCCTGGAGATGGCGTGTCGCAGCCGCAACATCCCGTTCGTGCGCGCGGCCGTGGGCGATCGCTACGTGATGAGCGCGCTCACCGAGCGGGGGTGGGATCTCGGCGGCGAAACCTCGGGCCACATCATTTGCCTCGACAAGCTGACGACGGGCGACGGCATCATCGCGGCGCTGCAAGTGCTTTCCGCGATGGTGCGCGCCGGGCGCTCGCTGGCCGACCTGAAGGCCGGCATGGAGCTCTATCCGCAGCGCATGATCAACGTGCGCATGACGCGCCGCTTCGACGTGAAGACGTCGGCGACCGTGCAGAACGCGGTGCGCGAAGCCGAGCGCGAGCTGAACGGGCAGGGGCGCGTCGTGTTGCGCGCGTCCGGTACCGAGCCGGTGATTCGCGTCATGGTCGAGGCCGCCGACGGCGTCCTGGTCGAGCGTTTGTCGCAGCAACTGGCCGAAGTGGTCCGTGGAGCCGCCGAAGCTTCCGCCTGACATCCGTCCCGCGCGCGCAAATTGCTTTCCCCCGATCGGCTGGGTAACATCCCGCGTTCTTTAAGAGGCTAGGGACATGTCGCAGCGCCGGCCATTCGTTGCGGGCAACTGGAAGATGAACGGCGCGCGCGCGCAGGCGGCGGCGCTCATCGACGGCATCCTCGCGGGAGTCTCCGCGCTCGGTGATGCGGAAGTGGCGGTTTGTCCGCCTTTTATACTGATCCCGTTGGTGGCGGAGAAGCTGAGATCAACCCGCGGGCGGGTGCTGTGGGGCGGACAGAACCTCGATACGCATCCGAGCGGCGCGTATACCGGCGAAATCTCGGGCCCGATGTTGCGCGACTTCGATTGCACGTACGTCATCGTCGGTCACTCCGAGCGGCGCAGTTTCTACGGCGAAAGCGACGCGATCGTGGCGGAAAAGTTCGCCGCCGCCCAGGCGGCCGGGTTGGTCCCGATACTTTGTCTCGGCGAGACGCTGGCCGAGCGCGAGGCGGACGAAACCGAGCGCGTCGTCGAGCGCCAGTTGCGGGCGGTGTTGGACCGCAGCGGCGTCGAGAGCCTCGCGCGGGCGACGATTGCGTACGAACCGGTGTGGGCGATTGGAACGGGGCGGACGGCCACGCCGCAGCAGGCGCAAGACGTGCACCGCTTCATCCGCGCGCGGCTCGCGGACAAGAGCGCCGCCGTCGCGGCCGGTATGCGCCTGCTGTACGGCGGCAGCGTGAAGGGCGCGAACGCGCGCGAGCTTTTCGCGCAGCCGGATATCGACGGCGGCCTTATCGGCGGCGCGTCCCTGCAAGCGGAAGAATTTCTCGCCATCTGTCGCGCCGCCGGTTGAACCGGCTCGTCGACGTGGCAATTGATATTGGAGTAGCGGTTTATGCGCGAGCTTATTATCGTGATCGACATCCTGGCCGCCGTCGGCCTGGTCGCCCTCGTGCTCTTGCAGCAAGGCAAGGGTGCGGACATGGGCGCAGCTTTCGGCAGCGGTGCCTCGCAAACGCTTTTCGGCAGTCGTGGCACCGCGAATTTCCTGACGCGCACCACCGCGATCCTTGCCGTGGTGTTTTTTGGCGCCAACCTGGTGTTGGCCTATCTGGCGACCGATCATTCGGTTCCGGCCAGCGTCACGCAGCAGACGCCGGCGCCGATGACGCCGAAGCCCGACGTTCCCTCCGCTCCGGCGGCGCCCGCCGTCCCCGAAGTGCCGAAAGCGCCGGAGGTGCCGAAGTAGTTTTCTCCTCGCGCGCGCTCGTGTTTAAATGCGCGCCGCAGCCGAAGTGGTGAAACTGGTAGACACGCTATCTTGAGGGGGTAGTGGCGCAAGCCGTGTGGGTTCGAGTCCCACCTTCGGCACCAATGTTATACCCGAATACCATCGTGCACGGTTACGGTGCACGGTGGCATGAGTCTTCGCTTGACAGCACTCCCCGCAAGGGTTTTGTATTACTCCCTCGGAAAGAACGCATAACGAGGGAGAGGGGATGGACGAGGCGTTGCGCAAAGCCGCCGCCGCTGTGCACACAGTGGACGACTTCAAGCGATGGACGAAGGATCACCTGCGAACCGTTTTGCCGCACGAAGCGCTCATCAGCGGTTGGGGCCACATGCACGCGGGCGGGGTCGGTCTCGATGTGATGGTGATCGTGGATTTTCCCGCTGAACATATCGAAAGGATCCGCAACCGCGCGGGCGCGATTGATACGCCGATTTTGCGCCGCTGGCTCGCCACCGAAAAACCGGTGATGTTCGACGCCGAGAATCCATGGCCGGAGACGCCGTCGCAATGGCTCGAGAGTTTCCGGCGTTACAATCTTCGCAATGTGTTGGCGCACGCGTGCTGGGACAAGGAGCTCGCGGGCGGAACGTATCACAGTGTCTTTCGCATGCCGCGCGCGCCGGGCACGCGCGACGCGGAGACGTTATGCCGCTTGCTTCCGTTGTTGCATCAAACGTTGTGCCGTGTGATTCAGTCCATCAGCGCCTCGGATCGTTTCTCGGTTTGTCTGGAAGCGCTGAACGAGCGCGAGCGCGATATCGTGCATTGGCTCGGCCTCGGCAAGACCAACGGCGAAATCGGCAGCATCCGCCGCATCAGCGAAAGCACGGTGAAGCATTACGTGACGGAAATCTTCGACAAGCTCGGCGTGTCAAATCGCACGCAACTCGTCCGGCGGCTCGCGGAACACCAGTCGCGTCACGTGCCGGGGTACGCGACCAAAGTCTTCTGACGCGCTTGCGTGCGCCGGTGCTCGGCGCGAGCGGCGGCCGACGATGTGACGAGCGGGGCGGCATGTGGCGCCGCGGACGCCGACAGTCGCGCTCGTTTTAGGTCGCTTTTGCGCGGTTTTCCTCGGGCTTTGTCTTGATTTTGCCATACCGGGTGCGTAGACTGCGGGCGCCTTTTAAGGGTTGCTAGCTCGCCAGTGCTGCAGAATTATCTTCCCATTCTGATTTTTATGGTGGTCGCGTTGGGACTAGGGACCGTCATGATCATCTTGGGACGTCTGCTCGGGCCGCATAAGCCGGACCCGGAAAAACTGTCCCCGTACGAGTGTGGTTTCGAGGCGTTCGAAGATTCGCGCATGAAGTTCGACGTGCGCTACTACCTGGTCGCCATTCTGTTCATCATCTTCGATCTCGAAATCGCGTTTCTCTTTCCGTGGGCGACGGCGCTCTCCGAGATCGGGCTGTTCGGTTTTGCCTCCATGATGTTGTTCCTCGGCATCCTCGTCGTCGGGTTCGTCTACGAATGGAAGAAAGGGGCGCTCGAATGGGAGTAGCGCAGAGCACCGGTCTCGAGCGCGGATGGCTCGTCACCACCGCGGATCAGCTGATCAATGCGGCGCGCACCGGCTCGATGTGGCCGATGTCTTTCGGCCTCGCCTGCTGCGCCGTCGAGATGATGCACGCCGCCGCCGCGCGCTACGATCTTGATCGCTTCGGCATCATCTTCCGCCCGAGCCCACGGCAGTCGGATGTCATGATCGTGGCCGGCACGCTCGTCAACAAGATGGCGCCCGCGCTGCGCAAGGTCTACGACCAGATGGCCGAGCCGCGCTGGGTGATATCCATGGGCTCCTGCGCGAACGGCGGGGGCTACTACCACTACTCCTACTCCGTCGTACGCGGCTGTGACCGCATCGTACCCGTCGACGTATACGTCCCGGGTTGTCCGCCGACTGCCGAAGCCTTGCTGTACGGAATTCTGCAGCTGCAGAATAAGATCCGGCGCACGAATACGATTGCCCGGTAAGCCCGCCGACGGAAACCGAATGACGGAAGCGCTACAGGCGGTCGCCGCGAACGCCGCCGAAAAGCTCGGCGAGTCGATCACCGGGGTCGTTCAGGCGCGCGGCGAGCTGACGCTCGAGGTGCGGCGCGACGATATCCTGAAAGCTTGCCGCACGCTGCGCGACGATCCTGTGTTCGCTTTTGAGGAGCTGATCGACGTTTGCGGCGTCGACTACTCGACTTATCGGATGGAATCGCGCGCGGGGCTGCGGCCCGGGCCGCGCTTCGCCGTCGTCTATCACCTGCTGTCGCTCAAGCACAACCGGCGCCTGCGCCTGCGTGCGTTTCTCGACGACGAGATGCCGATCATCGCGTCGGTCTACGATATCTGGAACGCCGCCAATTGGTTCGAGCGCGAAGCGTTCGATCTCTTCGGCATTATTTTCGAGGGCCATCCCGACTTGCGGCGCATCCTCACCGATTACGGCTTTATCGGGCATCCGTTCCGCAAGGACTTTCCGTTGATCGGCCAGGTCGAGATGCGCTACGACGAGGCCAAGCGCCGCGTCGTGTACCAGCCGGTGACGATAGAGCCGCGCGTGCTGGTGCCGCGCGTGATCCGTGATGTACAGGGAAGTACGAATGTCGCGGGAGGCAGGACGCCGGGAGCGACCGACGAAGGGTTCGCGCGTGGCTGAGATTCGCAACTACACCATGAACTTCGGCCCGCAGCACCCGGCGGCCCACGGCGTGCTGCGTCTGGTGCTCGAGCTCGACGGCGAAGTGATCCAGCGCATCGACCCGCACGTGGGCCTGCTCCATCGCGCGACGGAAAAGCTCGCCGAATCGAAGCCGTACAACCAGTCGATCGGCTACATGGATCGGCTCGACTACGTCTCCATGATGTGCAACGAGCACGCCTACGTGCGCGCGATCGAGAAGCTCGCCGGCATCGAGGCGCCGATTCGCGCGCAGTACATCCGCACGATGTTCGACGAAATCACGCGCATCTTGAATCACTTGCTCTGGCTCGGCGCGCACGCGCTCGACATCGGCGCGATGACGGTGTTCCTCTACGCCTTCCGCGAGCGCGAGGACCTGTTCGACTGCTACGAGGCGGTCTCCGGCGCGCGCATGCACGCGACCTATTACCGCCCGGGCGGCGTTTACCGCGATTTGCCGGACGCCATGCCCAAATACCAGCCGTCCAAGTGGCACGATGCGAAGGATGTGGCGCGGCTGAACAGCAACCGCGAGGGCTCCTTGCTCGATTTCATATGGGATTTCACCGAGCGTTTCCCCGGCTACGTCGATGAGTACGAAACCCTGCTCACGGACAACCGCATTTGGAAGCAGCGCACGGTCGGCATCGGCGTGATTGCGCCGGAGCGCGCGCTCGCCCTCGGCTACAGCGGGCCGATGCTGCGCGGCAGCGGGGTTGAATGGGACCTGCGCAAGAAGCAGCCCTACGCGATGTACGATCGGGTGGATTTCGATATCCCGGTCGGCGTGAACGGCGACTGTTATGATCGCTACCTGGTGCGCGTCGAGGAAATGCGTCAGAGCAATCGTATCGTGCGCCAATGCGTCGAGTGGCTGCGGCGCAATCCCGGGCCGGTAATGGTCGACAATCACAAGATCGCCCCGCCGCGACGCGAGGAAATGAAGGCCGACATGGAGGCCTTGATCCACCACTTCAAGCTCTTCACCGAGGGCTACTGCCTGCCCGAGGGCGAGGTGTATGCGGCGGTCGAAGCCCCGAAGGGCGAGTTCGGTATATATATGGTGTCGGACGGCGCGAACAAGCCGTACCGCGTTAAGATTCGCGCGCCCGGATTCGCGCACCTGGCCTCGCTCGATGAAATGGCGAAAGGTCACATGATCGCCGATCTCGTCGCCATGATCGGCAGTCAGGACATCGTGTTCGGCGAGGTGGACCGGTGATGGCGACGAATCCGAAACCGAAGACCGCCGAACGCTTGTCCGCCGCCGCGCGCGGCGAGATCGACCGCTGGACGGCGAAGTTCCCGCCGGAGCGACGCCGCGCCGCGCTGCTCGCCGCGCTCACCATCGTGCAGCGCGAAAACGGCGGCTGGCTGACGCCTGAATTGATGGAAGCGGTCGCCGATTACCTCGACGTACCGCCGGTCGCGGTCGAGGAGGTGGCGACCTTTTACAGTCTTTACGACTTGGCGCCCGTCGGCCGCCACAAGCTTTACGTGTGCAACAGCATTTCGTGCTGGTTGTGCGGTTCCGAGCGCCTCCTCCGGCATCTCGAGCAGCGCCTCGGCATCAAGGCGGGCGAAACCACGCCGGACGGACGCTTCACGCTCAAACAAGTCGAGTGCCTGGCCGCGTGCGGCGGCGCCCCGGCGATGATGGTCGGGGGCGAATACCACGAAAATCTCACGCCCGAGAAGGTCGATACCTTGCTCGCGCGGTTGAAGTAGGACACCCATGGCTTCCGTCATGCACATTTGCCTGCCCGACCCGAAGCGCGAAAAGCCGTGGACGCTCGCGAGCTACCGCGCGGCCGGCGGCTACGAAATGTGGGAGAAGGTGCTCTCGGAGCGGCGCGACCGCGGCAGCATCGTCGATGAGCTGAAGGCCTCGGCGCTGCGCGGCCGCGGCGGCGCCGGATTCCCGACCGGCGTCAAATGGAGCTTCATGAATCCGAAGGCGCCGGGGCAGAAATATCTCGTTTGCAATTCCGACGAAGGCGAGCCCGGCACGTTCAAGGACCGCGACATCCTGCGCTACAACCCGCACGCCGTCATCGAAGGCATGGCGATCGCGGCTTATGCGATGGGCGCGACCGTCGGGTACAACTACCTGCGCGGAGAATTCGTCGAGCCGCACCAACGCTTCGAGGTCGCGCTTAAGGAAGCGTATGACGCCGGGCTGCTCGGCAAGAACGTGAAAGGCTCGGGCGTCGATTTCGATTTGTACACGCACCTCGGCGCCGGCGCTTATATTTGCGGCGAAGAAACCGCGATGCTCGAATCGATCGAAGGCAAGCGCGGGCTGCCGCGTTACAAGCCGCCGTTTCCCGCGCACTACGGTCTGTTCGGCCGGCCGACGACGATCAACAACACCGAAACGCTCGCCTCCGTTCCTTATATTTTGCGCCACGGCGCGAAGCACTTTCTCGAGCTCGGCAAGCCCAATAACGGCGGTGTAAAAGTATTTTCCGTCTCGGGGCACGTCAATCGGCCCGGGAACTACGAAGTGCCGCTCGGCATTTCCTTCGCCGAATTGCTCAAGCTCGCGGGCGGCGTGCGCAACGGCCATCGGGTGAAAGCGGTGATCCCCGGCGGTTCCTCGGCCAAAGTGCTGCCCGGTCGCGTGATGATGGAACTGACGATGGACTACGATTCGATCGCCAAGGCGGGTTCCATGCTCGGCTCCGGCGCGGTCATCGTTATGGATGAAACCACCTGCATGGTGCGCGCGCTCCAGCGCATCTCGCATTTCTATTACGAAGAGTCGTGCGGCCAATGCACGCCGTGCCGCGAAGGCACCGGCTGGATGGCGCGCGTCATCGATCGCCTCGAGGCCGGCCAAGGGCGTTCGGAGGATCTCGATCTGCTCGACAGCGTCGCGTCGAAAATCGAGGGGCGGACCATCTGCGCCTTCGGCGAAGCGGCCGCGTGGCCGGTGCGCAGCTTCGTGCAGCACTTCCGCGAAGAATTTCAGTACCACGTCGATCACCGGGCGTGTCTGCCCGAGACGCGAGGCCGCCCCTCGACCTCGCTCGGGACAGGCGCATGAGCGCGAACGAAAAAGCGGTCGTCCCGCCGGCGTCCGATACGGTGACCATCGAGGTCGACGGGCGCAAGCTCCAGGCGAAGAAGGGCTCGATGGTCATTCAGGCGACGGACGCCGCCGGTATCTACATTCCGCGTTTTTGCTATCACGCGAAGCTGCCGATCGCGGCCAACTGCCGCATGTGCCTGGTCGAGGTGGAGAAGGCGCCGAAACCGATGCCGGCGTGCGCGACACCCGTCGCCGAAGGCATGAAAGTTTTCACGCGTTCCGAGAAGGCGCGCGAGTCGCAGAAAGCCGTGATGGAGTTTCTGCTGCTCAACCATCCGCTCGACTGCCCGATCTGCGACCAAGGCGGCGAATGCCCGCTGCAGGATCAGGCGCTCGGCTACGGCAAGGACGATTCGCGCTACGACGAGGCGAAGCGCGTGGTGCCGGATAAGGATATCGGCCCGCTCATCGCGACGTTCATGACGCGCTGCATCCACTGCACGCGCTGCGTGCGCTTCGGCCAGGAGCTCGCGGGCGTGATGGAGTTCGGCGCGCTCGGCCGCGGCGAACACACGGAAATCCGCACGTTCCTCGACCGCAGCGTGAATTCGGAAATTTCCGGCAACGTCATCGACATCTGTCCGGTCGGCGCGCTGACCTCGAAGCCGTTTCAGTACAAAGCCCGCCCGTGGGAGCTCGATCATCACGCGTCGATCGCGCCGCATGATTGCGTCGGCTCGAATATCGACGTGCAGACGTTGCGCGGCAAGGTCATGCGCGTGCTGCCGCGCGTCAACGAATCGATCAACGAGTGCTGGCTCTCGGACCGCGACCGTTTCAGTTACGAAGCGCTGAATTCCGAGGAACGCTTGCGCGTGCCGATGATTCGCCGCAACGGACAATGGGAGGAGGTGGACTGGCGAACCGCGCTCGATTTCACCGTCCAGGGTTTGCGCAACGTCGTGGAACGCCACGGGCCCGACGCGCTCGGGGCGCTCGCCTCGCCGATCGCGACGCTCGAGGAATTTTACCTGCTCGCCAAACTGGTGCGCGCGCTCGGCTCGAACAACGTGGACCATCGGCTGCGGCAACTCGATTTTTCGGATGACGACCGCGCGCCGCTGTATCCGGCGCTCGGCCTGACCATCCCCGAGCTCGAAACGCTCGACGCGGTTCTCTTGATCGGCGCCAACCCGCGCAAGGATCAGCCGCTGCTCGGATTGCGGTTGCGCAAAGCGGCGCGCCGCGGCGCGGCCGTCATGGCGATCAACCCGCTCGACTACGACTTCACGCATCGGCTGGCGGCGCAGGTAATCGGCAAGCCCGAGGAGATGTATGCCGCGGCCGCGGAGGTCGTGAAGGCGCTCGGGCAGATGGGTCATACCGCGGTCGGCGAAGCGAGCTGGATCGACGCGTTGTCGCCGCGGCCGGAGGCCGAGCGCATCGCGCAAGCGCTGATGCAAGCGAACAAGAAGGCGGTGCTGCTCGGCCCGTTCGCGCTGGGCCATCCGCAAGCCGCGGGCTTGCGCGCGGCTGCGCAACGCATCGCCGCGCGCGCGAACGCGACGCTCGGAGTTCTCGCGGAAGGCAATTCGGCCGGCGCCTGGGTCGCCGGCTGCGTGCCCCATCGCGGGCCGCTCGGCCAACCGGCCGACCGGGGTCGCGACACCGTCGCCATGTTGAACGAGCCACGCAAGGCTTATCTGTTATACGGCGTCGATCCCGAGCTCGATGTGCTCGACGGCGCGCTCGCCGCCAAGGCGATGGAAGCGGCGGAGTTCGTGGTCATGGCGAGCAGCTTCAAGCCGTCGGTTTACCGCAGTGGCGCGATTGGCTACGCCCACGTGCTGCTGCCGCTCGCGCCGTTCGCGGAAACGGCGGGGAGTTTCGTGAACACCGAGGGTCGGGTGCAGCGTTTCGAGGCGGCGGTGAAGTTGTACGGCGAGGCGCGCCCGGGCTGGAAAATTTTGCGCGTGCTCGGCGATCTCCTCGGGGCGGCCGGCTTTCAATACGGCAGCCTCGATGAAGTACGCGCGGAGCTCGGTGTTCCTTCGCTGTTCAAGCCGACCGCGCTCGAAGCGGGCGGCGCGGCGGCGCCGTTGCATACGCCGCTCGCCGACGGCCAGCTCTACCGGATCGCGGAAGTGCCGCTGTACGCGGTCGATCCGCTGGTGCGCCGCGCGCCGGCGTTGCAGGACACCGCGGACAACCCGCGGCCGGCCGCGCGCATGAACGCCTCCGACATCAAACGTCTTAACCTCGAGCCGGGCGCGGCCGTGGTCGTGCGCACGGTGATGGGCGAGGCGCGGCTCCAAGTACAAACGGACGCGCGCGTACCCGAAGGCTGCGTGTTGATCGCCGCCGGCTACCCCGAGACGGCGATGCTCGGCGCGCACGGCCCCGCGAGCGTGGTGCGGACATGATGGAATTCGCCACTCACGCTTGGAACGCGCTGCCGGCGTGGACGCAGTTGACGGTATTCAGCCTCGTGAAGATCGTCGCCATCCTGGTGCCGCTGATCCTGTCGGTCGCCTATCTCACGTTCGCCGAGCGCAAGATCATCAGTTACATGCAGGTGCGTATCGGGCCGAACCGCGTCGGACCGCGCGGCTGGCTGCAGCCGATCGCCGACGTCGGCAAGCTGCTCTTCAAGGAAGTGATCGTTCCGGCGAAGGCGAACCAGTTCTTGTTCGTCATGGCGCCGTTGCTCGCGCTCGCGCCCGCCTTCGTCGCCTGGGCGGTAATCCCGTTCACCGACACGCTGGTGCTCGCCAATATCGACGCGAGTCTGCTTTTCATCCTCGCGCTCACGTCCATGGCGGTATACGGCGTGATCATCGCCGGCTGGGCGTCGAATTCGAAATACGCCTTCCTCGGCAGCATGCGTTCGGCGGCGCAAATCGTGGCGTACGAAATCGCGATGGGCTTCGCGCTGGTCGGCGTGCTGATGGCCGCCGGCAGCCTCAACCTGCGCGAGATCGCGCTGCACCAGGCGGGCGGACTGCATCAATGGTACGTGTGGCCGCTGTTTCCGCTGGCGCTCGTCTATTTCATCGCCGGCGTCGCCGAGACCAATCGCGCGCCGTTCGATGTCGCCGAGGGCGAGTCCGAAATCGTGGCGGGATTTCACGTCGAATATTCCGGGATGGGCTTTGCATTGTTCTTTCTCGCGGAATACGCCAACATGATCCTGATTTCGACGCTCGCCGCGATCATGTTCTTCGGCGGCTGGTTATCGCCGTTGCCGCCGGCGTGGATTCCGTCGGTTCCGGTGATTGGAGCGCTCCTTGGCGACGGCGTTCATTGGTTGCTTTTCAAAATAAGCGCGTTGCTTTTCTGCTTTCTCTGGTTTCGGGCGACGTTTCCGCGCTATCGCTACGATCAGATCATGCGTCTCGGGTGGAAGGTTTTCATTCCCGTCACGCTCGTGTGGATAGCGCTGATGGGCGCGACGATGTTTCTCACGCCCTGGGGCTTCATATTCCACTGACAGGCGACGACCCAAATGAACGCTCTCAAGCGCTACTTGAACAGTTTCCTGCTGGTCGAACTCCTCAGGGGCCTGATCGTCACCGGCCGGCACCTGTTCGCGCGCAAGATCACCATACAGTACCCCGACGAGCACACCCCCGTGAGCCCGCGCTTCCGCGGCCTTCATGCCCTGCGCCGTTACCCGAACGGCGAGGAACGCTGCATCGCTTGCAAGCTCTGCGAGGCCGTCTGCCCGGCGGCGGCGATCACCATCGAATCCACGCAGCGCGCGGACGGCAGCCGCCGCACCAAGCGCTACGAGATCGACCTCTTCAAGTGCATCTATTGCGGGTTTTGCGAAGAGTCCTGCCCGGTGGACTCCATTGTCGAAACGAGCTTCTACGAGTTTCACTTCGAGAAGAAGGGAGACAACGTCATCACGAAGGAGCAATTGCTCGCGATCGGCGATCGGTACGAGAAGCGCATCGCCGCCGATCGCGTGGCCGACGCCAAGTATCGATGAAAATGAGCCGACACAGCCGCGCCGCCGTTGCCGCCAATATTAATGATCGAATTTAAGCCATTCGTCTTTTATGTTTTCGCGACCCTGCTGGTCTTTGCCGCCGGTATGGTGGTGACGCTGCGCAATCCCGTGAAGTCGGCGCTGTTCCTCGTGCTCGCCTTCTTCAGCGCGGCCGGCTTGTGGCTGCTGCTCTCCGCCGAATTTCTCGCGATCGTGCTCGTGCTCGTGTACGTCGGCGCGGTGATGGTGTTGTTTTTATTCGTGGTGATGATGCTCGATATCAACCTTGCGCGGCTGCGCGCGGGCTTCGGCGAATATCTGCCGATCGGCGGCATCGTCGCGATCCTTTTGGTGCTCGAGATGGGGTTGATCCTGAGCTCGGGGCGTTTCGGTCCCGGCCGGATGCCCGAACCCGCCGCGGTCGCGGGCGATCACAGCAACACCCGGGCGCTCGGGCGGTTGATCTACACGGTCTACGCCTATCCGTTCGAGCTTGCCGCCCTTATTCTGCTGGTCGCGATCGTCGCCGCGATCGTCCTGACGATGCGTCGGCGCAAGGACACGAAGTACCTGGACCCGGCGAAGCAAATCGACGTACGCCGTGAGGATCGCGTGCGCGTCATCAAGATGCCGGCGGAGAAAAAGTCCTGAACCGATTGGGGCGGGCAGGGAAGGGGCATAGGGGTTAAAACAAGAACACGATGATCACGCTCGAACACTACTTAATACTCGGCGCTGTTTTGTTCGCCGTCGGCGTCGTCGGGATTTTCCTCAACCGCAAGAACCTGGTCATTCTGCTGATGGCGATCGAGCTGCTGCTGCTCGCCGTCAATATGAACTTCGTCGCGTTTTCGCACTATCTTGGCGACACCGCCGGGCAGGTGTTCGTGTTCTTCATTTTGACGGTGGCGGCGGCCGAGTCGGCGATCGGGCTCGCCATTCTGGTGGTGTTGTTCCGCAACCGCGCGTCCATCGACGTCGAAGATCTGGACACGCTCAAGGGCTGAAAATGGCGTTGACCCCGGAAATGATTTATCTGCTTGTTCCGCTGTCGTGCCTCGCGGGCGCGCTCGTCGCCGGGCTGCTCTCTCTCACCGGTGCGCGGTACGGCGGCGGGAAGACCGGGCGCGTGGTGGCGCACAGCGTCACGATCCTCGGCGTCGCGGCCGCTTTCGGCCTGTCCGCCTTTATCGTGCTTCCCGACGTTCTCGCCGGGCACCGTTTCAACGGGACGGTTTATGCATGGGGCATGAGCGGCGATCTCCCGCTCGAGATCGGATTCCTGATCGATCCGCTCACGGCGCTGATGATGGTCGTCGTCACGTTCGTATCGCTCATGGTGCACGTCTACACCATCGGCTACATGCGCGACGATCCGGGCTATCAGCGCTTCTTCAGCTACATCGCGCTTTTCACGTTCGCGATGCTGATGCTCGTCATGTCGAACAATTTCCTGCAGCTTTTCTTCGGTTGGGAAGCGGTGGGATTGATGTCGTATCTCCTGATCGGCTTCTGGTTCGACCGCCCGTCCGCCACTTACGCGCAGCTCAAGGCGTTTCTGGTGAACCGCGTGGGCGACCTCGGTTTTCTGCTCGGTATCGCCGCTATCTACTACTACTTCGGCACACTGGATTACGGCGCCGTGTTCGCCATTGCCCCGCAGCTGGTGAATAAAACCCTGCAAATCATTCCCGGGGTGGATTGGCACGTGCTCTCGCTGGTGTGCATCCTGCTGTTCATCGGCGCGATGGGTAAGAGCGCGCAGGTGCCGCTGCACGTGTGGCTGCCCGACTCGATGGAAGGTCCGACACCGATATCCGCGCTGATCCACGCCGCCACCATGGTCACGGCCGGCGTCTTCATGGTCGCGCGCATGTCGCCGCTCTATGAATTCTCGGAAACGGCGCTTTCGGTGGTGCTGGTGATCGGCGCGATTACCGCTTTCTTCATGGGGTTGGTCGGCATCGTGCAGAACGACATCAAGCGCATCATCGCGTACTCGACGCTCTCGCAGCTCGGTTACATGATGGTCGCGCTGGGGGCCTCCGCCTACAGCATCGGGATTTTCCATCTCGCGACGCACGCGTTCTTCAAAGCGCTGCTCTTCCTCGCCGCCGGTTCGGTGATCATCGCGATGCACCACGAGCAGGACATCCGCAAGATGGGCGGGCTGAAGAAGTACATGCCGGCGACTTTCATCACCGCCTGGATCGGGTCGCTGGCGCTCGCCGGCTTCCCACCGTTTGCCGGCTTTTTCTCGAAGGACATGATCATCGAAGCGGTGCATCGGTCGAGCCTGCCCGGCAGCGGCATCGCTTACGCGGCCGTCTTGAGCGGCGTGTTCATCACTTCGTTCTACACCTTCCGCCTGCTGTTTCTCGTGTTCCATGGCAAGCCGCGCATGGACGAGGAGACCGCGCATCACGTGCACGAGTCGCCGCTCGTCGTGACGCTTCCGCTCATACTGCTCGCGATCCCGTCGGTGCTCGCCGGAGCCTTCCTGCTCGAGCCGCTCGCGTTCGACGGCTACTTCGCGGACGCCATCAAGGTGCTGCCGGCGCACGACGTGGTCGGTCATATCGAGGAGCACTACGAAGGACTCGGCCCGTTTGTGGCGCACGGCCTGACGAGCGCCCCGTTCCTGCTGGCGCTGGCGGGCCTCGGGCTCGCGTGGTTTCTGTATCTGCGCGAGCCCGGACTTCCCGAGCGCGTCCGCCGGCGCGTGAACGCGCTCTATGGGGTACTCATCAACAAGTACTACGTCGACGAGTTCAACGACCGCGTCTTCGCCGCCGGCGCGCGCAAGCTCGGGCGGCTGCTCTGGCGCGTCGGCGACGTGCTCTTGATCGACGGACTGGCGGTCAACGGCACGGCGCGCGTGATCGGTTGGACTTCCGCGGTGATCCGCCACATACAGTCGGGGTACGTGTATCACTACGCGTTCGCGATGATTCTCGGCCTCTTTCTGCTCATCACGTTCTTCGTGCATCGCGGATGATCGGCGCTCACCTTCTCAGCATCGCGGTCTGGCTGCCGATCGTGGGCGGCGTTGCCGTGCTGGCAACGGGCGGCGATAACAATGCCGTGCTGGCCCGGCGTCTCGCGCTCGTGTTCGCGCTGCTGTCGTTCGCCGCGACCATTCCGCTCTATGTCTACTTCGACAAGAACGCATACCCGATGCAGTTCGTCGAGAACTACCCGTGGGTCGACGCGTTCCATATCCGTTATTACCTCGGCATCGACGGTATCTCGCTGCTGCTGATACTGTTGACCAGTTTCAGCACCGTGCTCGTCGTCATCTCGGCGTGGCAGGTGATCGAGAAGCGGGTCGCGCAATACCTGGCGGCGTTCCTTTTCATGGAAGGCCTCATGATCGGGGTCTTCTGCGCGCTCGATGCCATCCTGTTTTACGTCTTTTGGGAGGCGATGCTGGTCCCGATGTTCATCATCATCGGGTTGTGGGGCGGGCCGAATCGCGTCTACGCCACCATCAAGTTCTTTCTCTACACCTTCATCGGCTCGGTATTGATGCTGGTCGCGCTGATCTACCTTTATTTCCGCACCGGCAATTTCGACATTCTGGCCTTCCACGCGCAGCCGCTGAATCTGACCGAGCAGGTTCTCATCTTCCTCGCCTTCCTCGCCGCCTTTGCCGTGAAGGTGCCGATGTGGCCGGTGCACACGTGGTTGCCGGACGCGCACGTGGAGGCGCCGACCGGCGGTTCCGTCATTCTTGCCGCCATCATGCTGAAGATGGGCGCGTACGGTTTTGTGCGCTTCTCGCTCCCGATCACGCCCGACGCCTCGCACGAGCTCGCCGGCCTCATGATCGCGTTGTCGTTGATCGCGATCATCTATATCGGCCTCGTGGCGCTGGTGCAGGAAGACATGAAGAAATTGATCGCCTACTCCTCCGTCGCGCACATGGGGTTCGTCACGCTCGGTTTCTTCGTGTTCAATGCCCAGGGCGTCGAGGGCGGTCTGATCCAAATGATCTCCCACGGGTTCGTTTCCGGGGCGTTGTTCCTCTGTGTCGGCGTGCTTTACGACCGGCTGCATTCGCGCCAGATCGCGGATTACGGCGGCGTGGCGAAGCCCATGCCCGTCTTCGCCGCTTTTATGATGCTGTTCGCGATGGCGAACAGCGGGCTGCCCGGGACCTCGGGATTCGTCGGCGAGTTCCTGGTCATTCTCGGCGCGTTTCGCGAGAGCTTCTGGTATGCGCTGGCCGCCGGCACCACGCTCGTGTTCGGCGCCGCTTACACGCTGTGGATGTACAAGCGCGTGCTTTTCGGCGAGGTGCGAAACCGCGACGTCGCGAGCTTGACCGATGCCAGCCCGCGCGAGATCGTCTTTCTAACGGCCCTCGCGCTCGCGGTTCTGGCGATGGGTCTCTGGCCGAAGCCGTTTCTCGACGTCATGCACGCTTCGGTTGAACATTTGCTCGCGCAAGCGAGCCAATCGAAACTCTGATGATGAACGCCGACATTCCGGGCCTGCTGGCCGCTCTACCCGAGATCGTCGTGCTCGCGATGGCATGCGTCATCCTGCTGGTCGATCTCTATCTTCCCCGGCATATCCGCTCGGTCGCCTACCCGCTGGCGCAGCTCACGCTCGTCGTCGCCGCGGTGCTGACCCTCGTCGGCGCGGATCGTTCCGGCTATTTCTTCAACCGGATGTTCGTCGCCGATCCGCTCGCGGTGCTGCTCAAGCTCGCGATCTACGCCTTGACGTTCTTCGTGTTCGCGTATTCGCGCGACTACTTGCGGGAGCGGGGACTGCTGCGGGGCGAATACTTCGTGCTCGGCCTGTTCGGCGTGGTCGGTATGATGGTGATGGTCTCCGCCAGTCATTTCCTGCCGCTGTATCTCGGCCTCGAGCTGCTGTCGCTTTCGCTCTATTCGATGGTCGCGTTTCAACGCGATTCCGGGGCCGCGACCGAAGCGGCGATGAAATATTTCATCCTCGGCGCCATGTCCTCGGGCATGCTGCTCTACGGCATGTCGATGCTCTACGGCGCGACGGGAAGCCTTGAGATCGCCGCGGTGCGCCAGGCGATCACCACGATGAACCCGAACGACATGGTGCTGGTTTTCGGCCTGGTATTCATCATCGTCGGCACCGCCTTCAAGCTCGGCTTGGTGCCGTTTCATATGTGGGTGCCGGACGTTTATCAGGGCGCGCCGACCGCGGTGACGGTGTACATCGGCACCGCCCCGGAGCTGGCGGCATTCGCCTTGGTGATGCGCCTGTTGATCGGCGGCCTCGAAGGTCTCTCGGGTTCGTGGCAAGGCATGCTCACCGCGCTCGCCGTTCTCTCGATGGGTCTCGGCAATGTGATCGCCATCGCGCAGACGAACGTCAAGCGCATGCTGGCGTATTCGGCTATCTCGCACATGGGGTTTTTCCTGCTCGGCGTCTTGAGCGCGTCTCCGGCGGGGTACAGCGGGGCGCTCTTCTATGTGCTCACCTATGCCGTCATGAGCCTCGGTTCCTTCGGCGTGGTCATCCTGCTCTCGCGCGCCGGGTTCGAGTCGGATCAGCTGGAGGACTTCAAGGGACTCAATCAACGCAGTCCCTGGCATGCGTTTCTGATGCTGGTGCTGATGTTTTCACTCGCCGGTGTTCCGCCGACCGCCGGGTTCTACGCGAAGCTGCTGGTGATTCAATCGGTGGTCGGCGCCGGCATGGTCTGGCTCGCCGTGGCCTCCGTATTGTTCGCGGTGATCGGCGCGTACTATTACCTGCGAATCGTCAAGCTCATGTATTTCGACGATCCCGTGGACAAGGCGACGATCGCGGCGGGCAAGGATTTTCGCATTCTGCTCGCGGTCAACGCGCTGCTCTTGGTCGGTGTCATGCCGTGGATCGGCGCGGTGATCGATTGGTGCGCCGCGGCGGTTCGCGCCCTCTCGTAGTCGCGTAGTCGAGCGCCTCTCGGTGCCCGGTTACGCGCGCGACACATCCGGCCGCGCCGCGCGCCGCGCCCGCGAGCGGCGGCGACCCAATCCCACGCGATCGAGCACGAAGCCGGCGACGCGCGGAGCGGGAACCATGCGGAATACCAACGCGCGCGCGGGAAGCTTCCGTACCGAACGGACTTCCGCAAGGGAAGGCAGGAACGCCGCGACGACGAGGCCGCGCAGTATCGCGGAGCACACCATCAATCCCCACAAACCGCTGGTCCAGTCGAATCGGTGTCCGAGAAAGAGAAAACTGTGCGGGAACTTGTCGTTCAACAGGCCGCCCAGAAGGGCGCCGCCGCAGGTGCCGACGCTGTTCAGGAGGTTATGGACGGCCCAGTACAGCGAGCGCCGGTGCGCAGGAACCACGTCGTAGAGATAGTTACCCGCCGCGAGGCCGAAGCCGGCCCAACTCCACCCCGCCAGCGCCTGAACGAATAGCACCCAGAGGAAGTTGTGCGAGACCAACCAAAGCGCCGGGACAAACGGGACAATGAGCGCGGTCGCGGCGATGACGGCGCGATTTCCGAAGACGTCCGACAAGCGCCCCCAGTTACGCAACGTCAGGAATTGCGCGAGCACGGTAACGGCGGTGGCGAGCGTGAATTCGAAATAAGAAAAACTCAGGTCTTTCAGCATATACACCGTGAAGAAGGGTCCGGCGATCGACACGGCAAGACTCACGGCGGCCACAAATATCGAAAAGTGCACGAAGCGGGCGCGGTGGATGTGCGAATGCGGCGCCAGAATCGCAGGGCTTGCGGTCGGCCGCGGCATGGTGCGTGGTTCGTGCATGCGTGCGAGATGATAGACAGAGTACAGCCGCGCGGCGGCGGCGGCCGTAAAGATGAGCGTGAATCCCAGGCGCGCGTTGTCGTGCAGCTCGAAAAATTCAAGGGCGAGGCCGCCGAGAATCAGGCCGACGAAGGTCGAGATGCTCATGAGCTGCGTGCGTCCGCCGAAAAACCGGCCGCGTTTGCGGGACGGCACCAGCTCGGCCATGAGGCTGCACCACAAGGGTGAGCCGAGCCCCACCCAGCCGTAGTAGAGCACGATGCAGCTCACCATCGCCGCGATGGCCTGGCCAGGGAAGAAATAGGGCAGCCAGATGATTGGAAACCAGGTGAGCGCGTGCATGAAGGCGCCCGCAAGAATGATGGTGCGCCGTGTGCCGATCCGTCCTTCCAGCCACGCCGCGAAGAGTTGCGCGAGCGCCCCGAAGAGCGGCGGTGCGGCGGCGAGCAGCGAAACCTGAGCCGCCGTCGCGCCGAGAAAGAGCGCGTACGCGGCGAAGTACGTTTCGCCGACGCCGCTCATCACGGAATACGCGACGCCGTCGCGCACCGAATGGCGCAACGATTGCTCGATGCGCGGATCGGACGAGAACGCGTGCTTCATGCTTGCCGGGTACCGGAAATCATGGCGGCCGTAATGATACGTGCCTGCCGCACGCCTCGTTTGCCGCTCATGCCGCGTCCATGTCACTTCGTCGATTGCAAGTGCCCGGCGGCGAACGAAGGCGTTTGCGGTAACATGGCATGGTGAATCAAAGGAGCGCGAAACCGGGAACAGAATCCGCGCCGACGCGTCTGCACGTATTGCTGGTGTCGGACACGCACGGGCAGGTGGATCGGCGTATCGCGCAGCTGGCGGTCAACTGCGATCTCGTCGTGCACGCCGGCGATATCGGCGGAAGTCGGGTGCTTGAGCTGCTGCGGCCCGCGAGCGAAAAAATTTTCGCGGTGCGTGGGAACAATGATACGCCGCAGAAGTGGCCGTTCGGCGAGCGCTCGGCCCTGCGCGCGCTGCCCGAATGTCTTGTCGTCGATCTCCCCGGCGGTGTCCTGATCGCGACACATGGCGATCAAATAAAGCCGGCATCCGGACGGCACGAGCGCTTGCGGCATCTATATCCAGACGCGCGGGCGGTGGTTTATGGGCATACTCATCGGGCGGTGCACGACCGCAGCGCACGGCCGTGGATACTCAACCCCGGTGCGGCGGGATGCGCGCGGACGTTCGGCGGTCCGTCGTGCTTGATACTTGAGGCGGGAGTGAGTTGCTGGCGGGTGCGAATGCTTCGGTTCCCCGCTTCGCGCGACTGATTTGCTGTTTTCGTCCGAAGCAAGATGCTCTGGGCTAATAGGCGTGCTTGGGGCCGGAACGCCGTATTCCCGGCGCGAGGACCGTTTCGCGCTTGGTTCGTAATGACTGTTTCTTGCCGCGATACAGGCGCTTGAGGGTGAATCGTATGTAAAGTGGCACATAAAATGCTTGTAACGAGTACATATAGTAAGGATGTAGGACCGTGGGACTCTTTGCATGAAGCAATTTGCCACTGGACTGCGCGTGCGTCTGCTCCTATTGGTTGCATTCGCTGTAATTCCGGCTTTCGGATTTATTGGCTATACAGCGATAAGCGAGCGCCACGCGGCGACTGCGCGAGCGGAAAGCAATGCAATGAATGTGGTGCGATTGGCCACGCGCGAGCAGAGCCAGTGGATTGCCGGTACGCGTCAATTATTGTTCGCTGTTTCGAAGCTATCCGCGGTAAGGGATCCTCGCGCCGGCGCCGAATGTAAGCGCGTCCTGGCGCAATTGCGCACGCTCCACCCTGATTACATGACCTTGGGCGCCGCCACCCTCGATGGCAACGTCTACTGCAGTGCACAACCGTTGACCCGGCCCACCAATATCGGGAATCACGCCTATTTCGTCCGAGCCATGCAATCCCGCGATTTCGGGATCGGCGATTACGAAATCGGCCGCATCACGAATGGCGGTTCGATCACCTTCGGCCATGCAGTGCTAGACGACAAAGGAAGCGCCCAGGCCATCGTGTTTGCTGTATTGGATATGGCATGGCTCAACCAACTGGTCACCACTCAGGGTCTTCCTCCTGGCTCTACCGTGACGGTGTTGGATAGCGGCGGAGCCATCCTTGGGCATTACCCAGAACCGGAGAAATGGATAGGCAAGTCCTTGCGCGGATCACCGGTTCTTAGTGCCATCCTCAAGCGCCAAGGCGAAGGAACAACAGCAGCACAGTGGTTGGACGGCGCGATGCGCGTCCATGCGTTCGCTCCGATAGAGGGCGGTCGGGCTGGTGCCCTGTACCTAAGTGTAAGCATCCCGGAGGCTTCTGCCCTCGCCGTGGCCAACAGCTCCTTTCAGCAGAACCTCGTTCTGCTTTTTATTATTGCTGGGTTGGTGTTTGCCGCTGCCTGGTTTGGAAGTCAGGTGTTCGTGCTGAAGCCGGTCGTGGGGCTTACTAACGTCGCCCGGCGCATTCGTTCGGGAGATTTCACGGCGACCGCCGAGCTTTCGCATGGGTCCGGGGAGATCGGTGAGCTCAGCCGTGCCTTCGAAGAAATGGCGGGTGCGCTATACCGTACCAACCGCGCACATAAGACTCTAAGCGAGACAAAGCAGGCGGTGTTGCGGGCAACTGAAGAACCCGTGCTTCTTTCCGAAATCTGCCGTCTTATTGTCAGGCAGGTAGGTTATCGAGGCGCACTAATTGGTTATGCGGCGGAGGACGAGCGACGGACTCTGCAGGCCATGGCTCAGGACGGATTCCTGGGCGGGATAGCCGCGCTCAAGAAAACCTGGGAAAACGTCAGCTGGGCGGAGGGAAGCGGGCCGACAGCAACGGCGATTAGAACTGGGAAGCCGTATGTGGCTCAACATCTTATGACGGATCCGAACTTCGTGCCGTGGCGAGAAGACGCGATGCGCCACGGCGTTGAATCCCTGGCGGTCTTTCCGATTCCCGTCGACGGGCGGGTGGTTGGTGCGCTCGCCATTTATGCGGTGGAGCCGAACGCTTTCGAGCCGCAAGAGCTGAATCTTCTGACTGAAGCGGTGCAAGATCTGTCGGTTGGCATCGCCCTTTTACGTGCCCGCTTGGAGCGAAGCCGCGCAAACGCAACCATCGAGCGCATGGCGCATTACGATCGATTAACGGGGTTGCCGAACCACGCGCTATTCGAGGAGCGCCTGCGCCGTGTGCTCTCCGAGGCACGGTCGTTCGACCGCCAGCTCGCTGCACTTATTGTCGATCTCAACCGGTTGCGGGACATCAACGATGCGTTCGGTTTTCATCGCGGGGACCAGATGCTGAAAGAGGTGGCGGCGCGGATAAGCGCTATCCTGCGGCCCGGTGCAGTGTTCGCGCGCATGCGCGGTGATGAATTTGCGGTCTTGTGCCGGGTCGAGGATGCCAACGACGCGGAGAGTGTCGCGCTGCAGATTCTCGACGGCATGAATGCGCCCTTCAGCATTGGCGGCGTCCGGGTGGACATCGCCGCCACCATCGGGGTGTCGCTATATCCTCAGGACGGCAAAGATGGCCAGCAGCTCATGCGTCATGCGGACGTCGCCATGCACGAGGCCAAGAAAGCGGCCAAGCGCTACGCGTTCTATCGGCGCGAGCAGGATGAGGACCGTGCGCAGCGCCTGGCCATGGTCGGGGAATTACGCCGAGCTCTCGAAGCGAACGAGCTGACGCTTTACTACCAGCCGAAGGTGAGCATGCGGGATGGCCGCATTTGCGGCGCGGAGGCGTTGGTGCGCTGGATTCACCCGGAACGCGGTATGTTGCCTCCGGATGAGTTCATTTCGCTCGCCGAATATTCCGGCTTGATCCGCCCATTGACGGATTGGGTCATCGGCGCCGCTCTGCGCCAATCGTCTCTTTGGCGCAGCAAAGGACTCGTGCTACCTGTCGCAGTCAATCTTTCGGCCCACAATCTGCGGGATGGTGCGCTGGTGCAGAAGATCGAGCATTTGCTGACCGAATGGGACGCCAAGCCGGGCTCGCTCGAGCTCGAGATCACCGAAGGGGCAATGATGGAGGATCCGGAAGGAGCGCTGGACATATTGAAGCGTCTGCGCGAAATGGGAATCCTGTTGTTCATCGACGATTTTGGCACCGGCTATTCCTCGCTCGGCTATCTCAAAAAGCTGCCGGTAGACGCGGTCAAGATCGATAAATCCTTCGTGATCGATATGACGGAAGACCCGGATTCCGAAGCCATTGTCCGCACCACCATCAGTCTCGGGCATGAGCTTGGGCTGAAGGTTGTGGCCGAGGGCATAGAAAACCGCACGGTGTTCGATCGGCTCGCGACGCTCAACTGCGATGTGGCCCAAGGTTACTTCATCAGCAAGCCGCTGCCGAGTGAGGCTCTCGAGCTCTGGATGCGTGAAGGTTCCTGGGACCCACCGGATTTGAAAAAACAGGAGAAGCCGCGTTCGCGCGCCCGCGTGAAGTAGCGAGCCGAACCTAGTGGTGCCGGGCGAAACGGTACCACCCTCAGTGGCTGTTTCCAAATCTCCTCCGCCCGCCTGGGTCGTGATCTGCCGGCGCCCGCCATGAGTTGCGACTCGGACCATCCAACGCGTCGGCGTATCCATTATTTTTTCATGGTGGTAGGCTATTGTCGTTGTAGGAGTGCCTTACAAGGGAATGTCTATGCCGTGGTAGCCGCGCGCGTTTTGTCGATCGTGTAAGCACTGCGAGGGAGAACAGGGAAGGCATGTGGCCGGGGGGCCAGAAGCAGCGCAGAAACACGAAATGGAGGCCACAGGGATGAATACCAAGCGGTCAGGCATCACGGTATCGATTGCCCAAACGCAGGAGGAGATTAGCCAGGCGTTATCGTTTTGCGCTTCGGTCTATGAACAGACCTATGGTACGCACTGGACGGTTCCACCCGATCTTTTCTTTATCGCCCGAGAGAACGGAGATATTGTTGCTACGGGCGGCTTAACTTTCGCTGCCTTACACACCCAACTTGCCTCGGAGAGGTATTTCCGACTTACCGAGCGCATGCGCCATTTTATGGCTACCAACAGAGAACGCATCGTCGAATTTGGCCGTTTCGCATCGGTGAAAGTGCGCGGCGCCAAAGCGATAGTGTGCAGCGCTATTTCTTACTGCGCACTGGTGGAGATCGATTTCATCTTTTCCTGGACCAATCCGACCGTCTCCAAATATATGTCCAATCGCCTGGGGTTGGACTTGTGGCCGATCGCAGTCCCACTGGACTTGGACGGCGCGTTGCAGGATCCTCGCTGGGCGTCTCCGCCGGTCGGTTTTTTCCAGCGCGCGCAGCCTCCTATACTGCATCTGGGTGTGGTCCCGTTTTGGGAAAATCCGGTGAAGATATTGGCCGAAGAGTCCGGCGTCGCGGCCCAGGTACCGGCATGGCAAGCGGTAACGCCGCGCGAGATCCATGTAGCCGCCATGAAGCCGACGTCCGTCGAGCTATCAGCACCTAGGTTGCTACGCGCCGAAAGCGCTTCAACTCGTTCCAGTGTTATGCCGGAGATCCCCTCCAAGCTGGAACCGGGCGCCTTGCTTCCGCAAAAGCGGCCGAAAGCAGAGTAGCCGACAAATATTCCCACAGCCGACCTCGCGGCGCGATTGCGCTCGTGAGTGAAGCTGGCGCATTCGAAGCGGTTGATCAGCCCGGCGCTCGCTGCGCCGCAAAGCCGCTTCTACCCATTGCTGTAAAGCGCAGTGTTCCTTGAATTCGGCACATAGCGGCTGTAAACTGCCGCGCCTGCTGCGGGGTGGAGCAGTCTGGCAGCTCGTCGGGCTCATAACCCGAAGGTCGTAGGTTCAAATCCTACCCCCGCTACCAAATTCCAGTCTTCCCTGCCGTCTCGGAGAGACTTATGGCAGACATTTCCGCCCGGCCCACCTTTCGCTGCCTGCTGCGATTGAGATTTAGGCAGAAGTCCTTATAATTCTGCGCCGTAACCAGCAGTAGGTAACAATAAGTGGGCCGTGCGCCCACTTTTGTTTTCTGGGGCAACGACTTATGCGTGGTGTGGGGCCTGCCTTGCGGGAACGACTGACGTCGGGCGTGCAGGCGCTCGGGTTCGAGCTGGTCGACGCCGAGCTTATGGGCGGTCGTCAACATCAGACGCTCCGTGTATATATAGATGGCCCGCAAGGCGTGACGGTCGACGATTGTGCGGATGTAAGCCGCCAGCTTTCGGCCATTCTCGACGTCGAGGATCCGTTTCCCGGAAGTTACACGCTCGAGGTTTCCTCGCCCGGTCTCGATCGTCCATTGGTGACGCCGGCCGATTTCCGCCGGTTTCAGGGCGCGACCGTCAGAGTCAGGCTGTCGAGCGCGCTCGATGGACGGCGGAATTTTACCGGGCGTTTACTGGATACGACGGCGGACGGCGTGGTGGTCGAGGTGGACAACGAACAGTTTCGCCTGCCATTCGACGCGATCGAGCGGGCCAGACTGGTGCCGCAGATATAGGTAACGGAAAAGCGTATATGGGCAACGAAGTCTTAATGGTAGTGGATGCGGTTTCACGCGAGAAAGGCGTGGAGAAAGAAACGATCTTTCAGGCGATCGAAGCCGCGCTCGCGACGGCGACGCGTAAGCGCTACACGCAGGATATCGACGCGCGCGTACAAATCGACCGTCATACCGGCGCCTATCACACTTTCCGTCGCTGGGAAGTGGTGCCGGACGAGATCGAGCAACTGGAATTTCCGGACCATCAGATTCGGCTGTCCGAAGCGCGCAAGCGCAGTCCCGATATTGAAATCGGTGGCCACATCGAGGAACCGCTCGAGGCCGTCGAATTCGGGCGCATCGCCGCGCAGGCCGCGAAGCAGGTCATCATGCAGAAAGTGCGTGAGGCCGAGCGCGAGCAGATCGTGCAGCAGTACCTGCCGCGCAAGGGCGAGATGGTCACGGGCGTCGTGAAGCGCCTCGAGCGCGGCGACGCCATCGTCGATTTGGGCAATGCCGAAGCGCTGTTGTCGAAAAGCGCGATGATCCCGCGCGAAGGATTACGGCCGGGCGATCGCATCCGTGCGCTTCTGGAAGACGTGAAGTCAGTGCCCCGCGGCCCGCAGCTGATTTTGTCCCGCATTGCGCCGAAGCTGCTCGTCGAATTGTTCAAGCTCGAAGTTCCGGAAGCGAGTGAAGGCTTGATCGCCATTCATGGCGCCGCGCGCGACCCCGGTCTGCGCGCCAAGATCGCGGTGAGCTCCAAAGATCAGCGTATCGACCCGATCGGCGCCTGCGTCGGCATGCGCGGCTCACGCGTGCAGAGCGTATCGAACGAGCTGGCGGGCGAGCGCGTCGATATTATTCTCTGGTCGGACAACCCCGCGCAGTTCGTGATCAATGCGCTGGCGCCGGCGGAAGTCCTCTCCATCGTCGTCGACGAAGAGCTCCACAGCATGGACGTCATCGTCGACGAGCGCCAGCTGTCACAGGCGATCGGCCGCGGCGGCCAGAACGTGCGATTGGCCTCGGAGCTGACCGGTTGGGAGCTGAACGTCATGACCGAACAGGCGGCCACCGAGAAAGGCGCGAACGAGACCGCGAACGCGGTCAAGCTCTTTCAGGAAAGCCTCGACGTCGATGAGAACGTCGCGAGCGTCCTGGTGCAGGAAGGCTTCACCAATCTCGAAGAGGTCGCTTACGTGCCGAAACAAGAGTTGCTCGCGATCGAGGAGTTCGACGAAGAGCTGGTCGATGAGCTGCGTAACCGGGCGCGGGACATCCTTTTGACGCGGGCGATCGCGCAGGAGGAGAAGCTGAATCTCGCGGAGCCGGCGGCGGACCTGATGACGATGGAAGGAATGGACGAGCACACGGCGCGTTTGCTGGCGAGCTCGGGAATCAAGACGCGCGAGGAGCTCGCCGAACAATCGGTCGATGAGCTTCTGGTCGTCGAAGGGATGACGGAAGAGCGGGCGAAGGAGCTCATTATGACCGCGCGCGCCCCGTGGTTCGAAGCCCAGGCCGCCGATCAGAAAACCGGGGACACCGCCGGGTAAGCGGCACACAATATGGCGAATACGACTATCGAAGGTTTTGCTCAACAGATCGGCGTTCCGTCCGAGACGCTGCTGCGCCAATTAGTGGCGGCCGGCATTTCGGCGAAGAATCCCGGGGATGAGCTGAACGACGAAGAGAAGCTCACGCTCCTCTCTTATTTGCGTGCCGGCCATGGCGCGGAAGAGGGCGTGGGACGCAAGAAGATCACGCTCAAACGCAAGTCGACGAGCTCCGTCACGCAGTCCTCGCGCACGGGCCCGGCGCGCACGGTTCAGGTCGAGGTGCGCAAGAAGCGCACCTTCGTTAAGCGCACCGTCATTGGAGAGGGTGCGCCCCCCGAAGAGGTGCCGGAAGTCGAGCCGGCAGCGGCGGAATTGGCGCCGACCGAGGCGCCCGCCCCCGCGCCGGTGGAAGCCGCACCTCCTGCGGCCCCGGCCGTTGCTCCCACGGCGCCGGCGCCGACCGAGGCGCCCGCGCCTGCGGTTGCCGAGACCCCCAAGAAGGCGACGCCGCCGAAAGAGAAGGAAAAGGAAAAAGAAAAGGAAAAACACGACAAGCACAAGAAGGACCGGCACGAGAAGCTCGACGACCGCGAGCGTGGCGAGCTGCATCTCGCCGAGGGCAAGAAAATGCGGCGCAAGGCGCGCGTCGCCGCGCCGCGCACCGTGGTCACGAGCATGTCCGGGCAGCACGCCTTCGAGCGGCCGACGCAGCCGATCGTGCACGAAGTGGTTCTGCCGGAGACGATCACCGTCGCCGAGCTCGGCCAAAAGATGTCGGTCAAAGCGGCCGAGGTGATCAAGGTGCTGATGAAGCTCGGCATGATGGTCACGATCAACCAGGTGCTTGACCGCGATACGGCGACGATCGTCGTCGAGGAGATGGGCCACGTCGCCAAGGAGGCGCGGCCGAGCGATCCGGAGGCGTTGCTGACGGGTACCGCCGAACAGCCGGTCGGCGCCGCCGAACCCCGTCCGCCGGTGGTGACGGTGATGGGACACGTCGACCATGGAAAGACATCGTTGCTCGACTACATCCGCAAGGCGAAAGTGGCGGCGGGCGAGGCGGGCGGCATCACGCAGCATATCGGCGCCTATCACGTGGAAACGCCGCGCGGCGTGGTCACGTTCCTCGACACCCCCGGCCACGAGGCGTTTACCGCGATGCGCGCTCGCGGCGCGAAGGCGACCGACATCGTTATTCTGGTGGTCGCCGCCGACGATGGCGTCATGCCGCAGACCGTCGAAGCGGTGCACCATGCGCGTACCGCCAAGGTGCCCTTGGTCGTCGCGGTGAATAAGATCGACAAGCCCGAAGCACAGCCGGAGCGGGTGCGTCAGGAACTGACCAAGCACGAAGTGGTGCCCGAAGAATGGGGCGGCGCCGATATATTCGTAGACGTGTCGGCGAAGACGGGGCAGGGCATCGACAAGCTGCTCGAGTCGGTGCTGCTGCAGGCCGAGGTCCTCGAGCTCAAGGCGCCGCGTACTGGCCCGGCGGCCGGCCTGGTGGTCGAGGCGCGCCTCGACAAGGGCCGTGGCCCGGTCGCCACCGTGCTGGTACAGCGTGGCACGCTGCATAAAGGCGACGTCATGCTCGCGGGCCGGGAATTCGGCCGCGTGCGTGCCATGCTCGACGAAAAAGGCCGGCCGGTGAAAGAAGCCGGACCCTCGATCCCGGTCGAGATTCAGGGCTTGTCCGGCGTACCGAGCGCGGGCGATGAGGTGGTCGTCGTCGAAAGCGAGCGCAAGGCGCGCGAGATTGCGCTTTATCGCCAAGGCAAGTTCAAGGACGTGCAGCTGGCCGCGCGTAGCGCGAAACTTACCAACGTCTTCGAGCAACTCCAGGAGAGCACCGAAGCGAAGACGCTCAATCTCATCATCAAGGCGGATGTGCAGGGTTCGGTGGAGGCTCTGAACGCGGCGCTGGAGCGGCTTTCGACCGACGAGGTAAAGGTGAAGGTCATTCACGGCATGGTTGGCGGCATCAGCGAGTCCGACGTCAATCTCGCCACGGCGTCGAGCGCGATCATCATCGGCTTCAACGTGCGTGCGGACGCGTCGGCGCGTCGATTGATCGAAACGCACGGCGTCGATGTGCATTACTACAACGTGATTTACGACGCCGTTAACGACGTTAAGGCGGCGATCGCCGGCCTCCTCAAGCCGCAAATCAAGGAACAGTTCCTCGGGCTCGCCGAAGTACGCCAGGTGTTCCGCGCGCCCAAGATCGGTACCGTCGCCGGCTGCCTGGTCACCGAAGGCGTGGTGCGGCGCAACCGCCCGATCCGGGTGCTGCGCGACAACGTCGTGATCTTCGAAGGCGAGCTCGAGTCGCTGCGGCGGTTCAAGGATGACGCATCCGAAGTGAAAGCGGGGCTCGAATGCGGCATCGCCGTAAAGAACTACAACGACGTGCAGGTCGGCGATCAAATCGAGGTTTACGAGAAGGTCGAAATCGCGCGCACCGTCTGAGTTATCGGCGCGTACCCGTTAGCTCGGGATTTTCGCAATTCCGCATGCGCCGGTCGAACACGTACGCGGGGACGCATGGGGTTGCGGGTCTTCGCCTCTGTCCGGCTCGCCAAAGGAGACAATGATGCGCAAAGATGGCAACCGCCCGTTGCGAGTTGCGGAGCTCATCAAGCGCGAGCTGGCGGTGCTGATTCCCCGCGAGCTCGACGATCCGCGCGCCCACCGGGCGACGATCACCTCCGTGGATGTATCACCCGACCTCAAGTCGGCGCGCGTGTATTTCACGCTGCTTGCCGGGGAAGCGGCGGCGGAGCCGGTCCTCGCTGTTTTCAAGAAGGCGGCTGGGCATCTGCGCCACGCCCTGGCGGGGCGGGTCGCCTTACGGGTGATCCCGGAACTCAGGTTTCACTTCGACACATCCATCGAGCGGGGCGATCGGCTGACCCGGCTCATCAATCGTGCCATCGACGAAGATCGGGCCGGTAAAGAAAAATGAATGCATCGTTATCGGCCCGCCGCGCGCAATATCACGTCGACGGTGTCCTCCTGCTCGATAAGCCCCGGGGTTATACGTCAAACCAGGCGCTGCAGCGTGCCAAGCGTCTGCTGGCCGCTTCCAAAGCCGGTCACACGGGTAGCCTCGATCCCATCGCAACGGGCGTCTTGCCGCTGTGTTTCGGCGAGGCGACGAAGCTCTCGCAATTCCTGCTCGACGCCGATAAGCGTTATCGCGCGGTTTTTCAACTGGGCGTGACGACGACCACGTTCGACAGCGAAGGAGAAGTGCTTAATGCGCGCCCGGTGGCGGTCGATGGGCGTTCGTTGGAGCGGGTGCTCGCCGATTTTCGCGGCGAGATTGAACAGATTCCGCCGATGTACTCGGCGCTCAAACGCGACGGCCGGCCGCTCTATGAATGGGCCCGCAACGGCATTGAGCTCGAGCGCACGCCGCGTCGAGTCCGGATTAGCGAATTGACCGTCCGCTCGCTCGCCGGCGCGCGCCTCGAGATCGACATCGTCTGCTCGAAGGGAACCTACGTTCGCAGTCTCGCGCACGATATCGGCGAGCGACTCGGATGCGGCGCGCATGTCGCCGAGCTCCGCCGCCTGGGAGTGGGCGACCTGGACGTGGATCACGCCGTGACGCTTGAGGCGCTCGAAGGGATGCCCGATCCGCAGACGCGGGCGCGCTCTCTGCTACCCGCCGATCGGGTGCTGATCGCGATTCCCGACGTGCGTCTCACGACGCTCGCGACGCATTATCTGCTGCGCGGGCAGCCGGTATCGGCCAGGCACGATCACGGCCCGGGTTGGGTGCGCCTGTACGACGCGCAGGACCGCTTTCTCGGCATGGGACAGGTCCTGGATGACGGCCGCGTTGCTCCCCGTCGTTTGATGGCGCAGAAGGCGTGAATCCGGGCGAAGCACGCAGGCGACTCACGGAAAACAAGGTTGTTAGGCCGCAGGGGCGCTAGTAGAATACGCGCCCTCCAAAGACAGCGTATACGAAAGGTAAAGAGGAAGCTCCATGTCCCTCACGGCTGACCAGAAGACCAAAGTTATGCAGGAGTATCAGACGCACCAGGGCGACACCGGTTCGCCGGAGGTGCAGGTCGCCCTCCTGTCGGCACATATCGACGACTTGGCCGGCCATTTTCAGGCTCACCCCAAGGATCATCATTCACGCATCGGTCTACTCAAGATGGTGAACCAGCGTCGGCAGTTGCTCGATTATCTGAAACGGGTGGACGGCGAGCGCTATCGCCGCCTGATCGAACGACTCGGACTGCGCAAGTAAACCGGCGAGGGTAGAGCATTGGCAAAAGTTACGAAAACCTTTCAATACGGCAACCATGCGGTTCGCCTCGAAACCGGCGAGATCGCGCGCCAGGCGAGCGGAGCGGTCATGGCTTCGATGGGAGATACGGTGGTGCTTGCGACGGTGGTCGCCGCCAAGGAAGCGGCCCCCGGGCAAGACTGGTTCCCGCTGACAGTCGACTACCAAGAGCGAACTTATGCGGCGGGGCGCATTCCGGGCGGGTTCTTCAAGCGCGAAGGCCGACCCTCCGAAAAAGAAATACTTACCTCGCGCCTGATCGACCGCCCCATCCGTCCGCTGTTCCCCGAAGGTTTTCACAACGAAGTTCAAATTATCGTCACCGTGCAATCGATGGACCCGGAGATCGATCCGGACATCGTTTCGATGATCGGCGCCTCGGCGGCGCTGTCGCTCTCCGGCGCCCCGTTTCTCGGTCCGATCGGCGCCGCGCGCGTCGGTTATAAAGACGGTCAGTACTTGCTCAACCCGGCGAACAGCGCTCTCAAAGACTCGCGCCTCGATCTCGTCGTTGCCGGAACCGAAAAGGCCGTCCTGATGGTCGAGTCGGAAGCGAAAGAGCTGCCCGAAGACGTGATGCTCGGCGCCGTCATGTTCGGACACGAACAAATGCAGACGGCGATTCGGGCGATTCGCGAGCTGGTGCAAGAAGCGGGCGCCCCGCGGTGGGACTGGCAGGCGCCGGTCGAGGACGGCGCCCTTAAAGACGCCCTCAAGAACGCATTCGGCGGCGCCATCGCCGAGGCCTATCGCATCGCCCAGAAAGCACAGCGGCAAGATCGCATGAGCGAAATTCGCCTGGAGGCGGTCGGTAAATTCGCGCCCGAGGGCGCGGTGCCCGGAACCAAGGAGAAAGTGCTCAAGCTGATCGGCGATCTCGAGTACCGCATCGTACGCGACCGCATTCTCTCCGGCGCACCGCGCATCGACGGCCGCGATACGCGCACCGTACGGCCGATTACCGTTCGCACCGGCGTGCTGCCGCGCACCCATGGCAGCGCGCTCTTCACGCGCGGCGAGACGCAGGCGCTCGTCGTCACGACGCTCGGTACGGGACGCGACGCGCAGCTCATCGACGCGCTCGAAGGCGAGCGCAAAGAGCCGTTCATGCTGCACTACAACTTCCCGCCTTACTCGGTCGGCGAGACCGGCCGCGTCGGCAGCCCGAAGCGCCGCGAGATCGGACACGGGCGTCTCGCCAAGCGCGGCATTCAGGCGGTTCTGCCCGACATGAGCACGTATCCTTACGTAATTCGAGTCGTGTCCGAAATCACCGAATCGAACGGCTCGAGCTCGATGGCGTCGGTGTGCGGCGCGAGCCTCGCGCTCATGGACGCCGGCGTGCCGGTGGCGGCGCCCGTGGCGGGCGTGGCGATGGGTCTCATCAAAGAAGACAACCGCTTCGCCGTGCTCACCGACATTCTCGGGGACGAAGATCACCTCGGCGATATGGATTTCAAAGTGGCGGGCACCGCGAAGGGCGTGACCGCGCTGCAGATGGACATCAAGATCGAGGGCATCAACCGCGAGATCATGGACGCGGCCCTCAAGCAGGCGCGTGAGGGGCGGATGCACATTCTGGACATCATGAACCAGACGATTTCCGCGCCGCGCGCCGAGCTCTCCGAGTTCGCGCCGCGCATCATCACGATAAAGATCAATCCGGATCGCATTCGCGATGTCATCGGCAAGGGCGGTTCCACCATCCGCGCGCTGACGGAAGAGACCGGCGCCACGATCGATGTGGAAGACGACGGCACCGTGAAGATCGCTTCCGCCGATCGTGTTGCCGGCGAGGAAGCGCGTCGCCGCATTCAGCAACTTACCGCCGACGTCGAAGTCGGAATGGTGTACGAAGGCAAGGTCGCGAAGCTCATGGACTTCGGCGCTTTCGTGACGATTCTGCCCGGCAAAGACGGCCTCGTGCACATCTCGCAGATCTCGCGCGAACGTGTCGAGAACGTCAGCGACAAGCTCCGCGAAGGCGATTATGTGAAGGTGAAGGTGCTCGAGGTCGACAAGCAGGGCCGCATCCGGCTCAGCATGAAGGCGGTCGAAGAAGCCGCCGCGTCAAATTCCTGATTCACCGCAGCGCCACGTAGAGATACCCGAGCAGCGCCGCGAGGAGCCCCGCGGCGAGCCCCCACGCCCATTGCGCCTGCGCAGCCGCCGCCGACCGTGCGGTCGTCGGCCGCGGCGCGCTCCCCGGGCTCGCCACCTGCACGGCGCTGAGCGCGGCGGCGAATTGCGCGACGCTCGCGTAACGATCCTTCGGATCGGGCGCGCAGGCGCGCGCGAGCACGTCGTCGAGCGCGACGGGCAATGCTTCACGGTGCCGTTGGATCGGCGTGTATTGCGGTTCTTTCCAATTCATGTCCGAACGAATTCGGCCGTACGGATACTCGTTCGTGAGCATGCGGTACAGCGTGACGCCGGCGGAGAAGACGTCGCTTCGTTCCGTCCCCGGAGAATCATCGAATATTTCCGGGGCACAATAGCTCAAGATACCCGACGGCGAACGGCTCTTGCGTGCGCCTCCCGGACTCCCCGCGATTCCGAACAAATAAATCTGACGTCGGGTCTTGTCGTAAAGCACATTGTGCGGTCGGACGTCGCCGTGGATCACGCCTTGTCGATGAAACGTTTCGAGAACCCCCAGGAGCTGATCGGCCAGCCGCAGCGCTTCGCGGGTCGGCAGGCCTTGCTTGCGGCGAATACGCTTGGCCAGGTTCTCTGTCTTGCGGTACTCGATCACCGCGTAGAGAGCCGTGCGCCGGCCCGCGCGCAGTGTAATCGGTTTCAGGAGGTACGGACTGTCGACGCGGCGGCCGATCGACTCTTCGCGCAGAAACGCCTGCGTATTTTCCTCGTACGCCGGGTCCGGGAAGCGCAGGGTGACGGTTTCGTCCGACTCGCGATCGCGCGCCCGGTAGAGGCGAAAGCGCCGGCTTTTCAGGACCAGCTTCTCGATGACGAAGCCATCTATTTCGGCGCCCGGCTTGGGTAATTCGATGACGGGCAGGACCGCGCCGACGGTGTCTGTCCGTGCCGGCAGCTTTTCGACGCGCGCCACGCAGACGGCGGCGTAAGCCGGCGCATGAATGGCGAGCGCCCGCTGTACCAGGAGCTCGGCGATCTGTTGCGCCGTTCCGTCCACTTGCAGCACGCCGAGAAGCGCCGCGCCCGGAAGAACATCGTGTACGCCGGGTGTCGTGAGCACGAAAAGATCTCCCTCCTTGAGCTCGCCTTCGTCGTAGTCCGCCTCGACTGTATCCCCGTAACCACACGCCCGTGTCACTTCGACTTGCCACGGAGCACGGGGCAACAGGTGATCGCGCGTGAGTTGTTTGACTTGCAGGTCGCGGTAGCGCCACACACGTATATGGCCGGCATGCGCCGTATACCAGCGCCGACCTTGCAGCACGAGGGCGGCGACGGCGGCGGCGCGGCCGCGTTCGCCCGCCGCGCGAATCGCTCGGTTAGCCGCGTTCATTCCTTCCTGCAGCGTGCTTCGGGTCGATCCGCTAGTGGGCGCGGAATAGTAAATGTCGCCGAGCGTGGTCGTGGCGCATCGCGCCGCAGGTGCTGGGTCGGGTCTATTGGCGATGCCTTCGGCGCACGCCAGCAACACGCCGTGTCCGGCTTCCGCCAGATTGTCGGCGACTATCGTGGCACAGCTTCCCGGAAGGGAACCGCGCTTGGCCGAGCGCTCGCAGTAACCAATGTCGAGGAACAATCGCATTGCAGGCTCGGGAGAAAAATCGAATGAGTGCGGTCCGGATTGCTTCTTGAGTATAGTCAGAGCCCCCGGGGGAAGAGCTGCGCTAAGTATTTACTCCGGAAAATAAAAGCGGAACGAACCCGTTGCATCGAGAGCCGAACGGAGATTGCCGCGCGGAGTACCGACGCTGCGAGCTTCGGAGTCGGCGCGCTCCCGGGCGGAGGTACTCGGCTCCAGTCGTTCCGACTGCAGCGATTCATTAAATCTCTGCGGTCGCCCGCCCATGACTCCGCCGTTCGTCGGTCCATCTTTGTTATGTTTTCTGTAGGGTTATAATCCCTGCCGGCGAACGGGGGTGTTTAGCCGATGAGTAGCAGGGGAGTTGCGCTGGCCGCTGCATTTTTCGCAGTTGCCGGTGCGGTAGCGGCGTGTAGTGGCGCGGCGCAGGCGGTGGGGTCTAAGAACGATACCCCGACGGCGGCCGCAGAACCGGCCCGCTTCATCGTGCAGTTTCACGGCATCGCTGATCCAAGCGATCCGCAATTTATCCGCGAGCTTTCAAAGGCGGTCGGCGCGCCGCTGACGTATGTCCGCCCCATGTCCGGGGACTTCCATTTACTGCGCACGGTCATTCCGTCGGCGCGGCTACCGACGTTATTGGAGAGACTGAGGGCCAGGCCCGAAATCTCTCACGTGGAGCTCGACATGCCGGTGCGACGCCAATAGCGATGCCCCGGTCTCTACGCCTGTTCAGTCGGTTGGTCGGTTTCTTTGTCGGCGGTGCGCTTTTGTCATTGCGCGTCGCCGCAGCGGACGGGCCGGCGGCGAGCGGGGAGATTCAGCAATTGATGGTGAAATTACGCGGCCCTGCCGCGGCGCGCTCTATGGTCCTCGGAGCGGATACGGCGCGGGGGCTGAGCGCGAGCGCCGGGGTATCCTTGCGCCACGTGCGGCGCATGTCGGGGGGTGCCGAGTTGTTCCGGTTGCCGCGCGCTATGAACGCGGACGAGGCAAACGCCGTGGCGCAGCAGCTGTTGCGAGACCCGCGCGTTGAAGCGGTGGAGCCCGATCGCTGGGTCCAACCCCTCATGGTTCCCAACGATTCGCGTTATCCCGAGCAATGGCAGCTGCACGATGCGGCGTCCGAGCCGGCGGCGGCCAATCTTCCCGAGGCGTGGGACTTGAGCACGGGCGCCTCCGACCTGGTTATCGCCGTTGTCGACACCGGTATCGTCGCGCACGCCGATCTCGACCGTTCCGCGCGTATCTTGCCCGGCTTCGACTTCGTGAGCGACTCCTTTATAGCGAACGACGGCGATGGGCGCGATGGAGATTCCAGTGATCCCGGCGACTGGGTCACGTCGGGCGACATTTCCGCGTCTCAGCGCTTGTGCGCGCAAACCGAGCCGAGCTCCTGGCACGGCACGCATGTCGCCGGCATTATCGGAGCGAGCGGCAACAACGGTTTCGGCGTTGCCGGCGTCAACTGGAATTCGAAACTCCTGCCCGTGCGGGTGCTCGGCAAGTGTGGAGGTTATTTGTCGGACGTGCTCGACGGCGCGCGCTGGGCGGCCGGCCTTTCGGTTCCAGGAGTGCCTGACAACGCCAACCGGGCGCGCGTGATAAACCTGAGCTTGGGCGCCACCGCTGCCTGCTCCCCGTTCATTCAAGGCGTCGTCGACGAAATTGTGGCGACCGGCGCGGTAATCGTTGCAGCCGCCGGAAACAGCGGCGGGGATGCCGGCGCGATTACGCCGGGAAATTGCGCCGGCGTCGTCGCTGTCGGCGCACTCGGTCGGACCGGCAGCCGGGCTTATTACAGTAGTACGGGTTCGACCGTGGCGCTCAGCGCGCCGGGCGGCGCTCAGGCGTACGTCAACGACTCGGTCGGCATCCTGTCTCTGTTCAATACCGGGACGACGTCGCCGGATGCGAGCCCGAACGGAGACAGCTACGCCTTTCTCCAAGGGACGAGCATGGCGGCGCCCCATGTCTCCGGAGTGGCATCGCTGATGCTTTCGCTGAATCCCGCGCTCACGGCCGCCGAAGTACGCCAGAAACTGCGCGCCACCGCGCGTCCGTTCCCTGCGGGGTCGACGTGCACCACGGCGCTCTGCGGCGCCGGGATGCTCGATGCGGTTGCCGCGCTGCGGTCGGCCACCAACACCACCCCGCCCGTCGCTAACGCCGGCGACGATAAGCAAGCCGACCCGGGCGGCGTTGTGACGTTGACCGCTTCCGGTTCCGCGGCGGCGCCGCCCGCGAGCATCATGCGTTACACCTGGACCCAAACGGGTGGGACGCCGGTCGTCCTATCCGATCCGAACAGCGTCGATGCGAGTTTCACCGCGCCCGGATTCTCGGACACCTTGAGTTTCCAACTGACGGTGACGGACGACGGCGGATTGTCCTCGAGCGACACCGTGCAAGTAACGCTCGGTTCCGGCGTTTCGACCGCTTCGAGCAGCAACAGCAGCGGCGGCGGGGGTGGCGGAGGGTGTTTCATTGCGACGGCGGCGTATGGCACACCGAGCGCGGCGGAGGTCGGATCGCTGCGCGCGTTCCGCGACAACTACTTGTTGACCAACGCCGTCGGCCGCGCGTTCGTCGCGACGTACTACGCGCTGAGTCCACCGTTCGCGAATGCGATACGCCCGCATCCTTTCCTGCGCAAGCTGGTGCGCGCCGGCTTGGTTCCGTATGTCGCGGTAGCGCGCTGGTTCACCGGGAAGAAATTCGAGACCGCGCCCGAGCCCTAGAGGCTTATTTCGTCGAAGCTCCGCGCGATCGGATGCGCTTTCGCGTTCGGCATGGTGCCGGCGCGTATGAGCCAACAAGTTTGCAGGCCGGCGGCGCGGGCCGCATCGAGTTCTTCTTTTACGTCCGACAGAAATAATATCTCGGCCGGCGGAGTGCCGATTGCCTGCGCGATCCGTCGGTACGATTCGGATTCCTTTTTGGCGCCGATGGTGGTGTCGAAATAACCGTCGAACAACGGCGTCAGGTCGCCCTCCTCGGTGTGACCGAACAGCAGTCGCTGCGCTTTAACCGACCCCGAGGAGAACACATACAAACCCAGGCCACGCGCTTTCCAGGCGCGCAGCGCCTTGGAAGCATCGGCGTAGACATGTCCTTTGAAGTCCCCGTTTCGGTAACCCGTTTCCCAGATCAGGCCTTGCAGGCCTTTCAGGGCGGTGACTTTCCGGTCTTCGTCGATCCATCGGACGAGCGCCGCGATCAAGGCCTCGTCACCGAGCGGACCGGCCTGCGAGCGCGCATCATCGAGCAGTGCGCGCACCTGCGGATCGTGGGAGTGGCGGCGCACAAAATCGGGAAGTCGCGCGCGCGAGTAGGGGAAGAGCACGTCCTTGACGAAAGAGAGCGATGAAGTCGTTCCCTCGATATCCGTTACAATCGCGCGGACCATAACCCTCGCCAATGACGCTCCTTCGGCAAGGAGCACGGCGCCGATTATACGCGAGGTATTACGGCGGTTGTGTGCGAGGGAATATCAGCGCTCACCCCAGTAGGAAGTCATCCGGAAACGGTAACGTGCCGGAAATTGTATTATCCCATGCTGGCGGCGCACGTCGCGCAAATAGAGTTTCGCCGCGCGAAAACCGAGGCGAAACGAGCGCCGGAAATATTCGACGTGGTCCAACTGGCCGCCCTTGAGACCATGGTCGAAGCCGGCGGTGAAGCGGTCCGCCATCAGATGCGGGGGAATCTTGATGCCGATCTCTACGGGGGAGGGGTAGTGGTAGGGCACGGCCGGGTCTCCTGATGGTCTCTCTTAAAACTATAGCCGCTGCCCGCACGCGGACCATCCAGGGACCACCTTACGAGCTTCGCTTTACACAGCGCGCCTCTGTTCGATAGCCTTGCTCTCTAAATAAACAATCCGCTCCGGGACGATGAAGGCTCTCTTAGGTGCGCTCGCACGCGCGTCGTTGGTGTTTTTCTTTGTCCTGTCCGCGGCGGGATGCGCCACGACGCGCGAGGCGACAACTACCGGCGACGCAGGACCGCCGGCCGAGGAGGCCCGGGGGGCGAACGATCCGTTTGAGCCGGTCAATCGCGCCATCTACGTGTTCAACGACAAGCTCGACCGTTATGTGATGAAGCCGGTCGCCAAGGGTTATCGCGCCGTGGTCCCGTCGCCGGTCCGCAAAGGCGTCACGAACTTTTTCAGCAATCTGCGCGAACCGGCCGTAATGGTGAACAGCGCCCTGCAAGGTAAGTTCGTTAATGCGGCGTCGGATCTTGGGCGTTTTGTTACCAATACCACGCTCGGCATCTTCGGCATCTTCGATGTTGCAACGCATATCGGCCTTGAGCGGCACAATGAAGACCTGGGTCAGACGCTCGGGTTTTGGGGCGTGGGAGAAGGGCCGTATCTGGTGCTGCCTTTCTTCGGTCCGAGCAACATTCGCGATGGTATTGGTCTCTACGGAGACCAGCAGCTGTACCCGCCCGCGCATATGGAAGAGCAGAGCACCGCGTGGAAGCTCTACGCGACGGAGGCGGTCGATACGCGCGCCCGGCTGTTGGACGCCGGCGACATACTCGAGCAGGCTGCCGGAGAAGATCCCTACGTATTCGTGCGCGAGGCGTATCGCCAGCGCCGCCGCAGCCTGATCAGTGACGGGGGGGCGGCGCCTGCCCCAATAGATCAGTCCATCTTCGAAGAGGATCAACCGGCCGCGCCAAGCCGGCCCAAGCCCCCCGACGTTCCGCGTCCGGCTCCGGCGCCGGGCTCCTAGATCGCCTGAATCAGGCGTCGGGCGGCTATTCCGCGCCATCCCGCCAGCGGCACCGCAGCCCCCGCTGCCCATTCTGCGGATGCACGAAAACCGGGTTTCGCCCTTTGTTTCGGCTCGATGACCGGTTAGAATGCCGCGCTTTATCTGGCCGGGTTGGTCTCTTGGCCCGCCGGCCCCAATAGCAGAGGAAAGTTGACATGGTCACGATACGCTTGGCCCGAGGCGGCGCTAACAAGCGTCCCTACTACCGCATCGAGGTCGCGGATCGCCGGCGCGCGCCGAACGGCAAGTGCATCGAGCGCGTGGGTTTTTATAATCCGAAGGCGGTTACCGCCGGGGAAAGATTTCGCGTCGATATGGCGCGCGTACAGTACTGGTTGGGCCACGGCGCGAAGCCGACCGAGCGCGTGGCCGATTTGCTTAAGAAGGCCGCCGCCGCTTGATCGGGCGGGTCGCCCGCGCACCCATCTCCAACAGAAATCATGGCGCACCCGCCGGACCGCCGCGTCACCGTCGGTCGCGTCACCGGCGTCTTCGGAGTGCGAGGTTGGATCAAGGTGTACTCGTACACGCGGCCGAAAGAAGCGATATTGAATTACACTCCCTGGTTACTGGAACGACAAGGCGAATCGAAGGTTTTCCCAGTTGCCGAGGGACGCGCGCAGGGTAAAGGGGTCGTCGCGCGGCTCGAAGGCTGTACCGATCGGGATGCGGTCGCCGCATTGATCGGTTCCGAGATCACGGTACCTATTTCGCAACTTCCCGCGCCCCGCGAGCACGAGTATTACTGGGCAGAGCTTGAAGGACTACGCGTCGTCAATCTCGCGGGTCGGGAGCTGGGTCGGGTCAGCCATTTATTCGAGACCGGCGCGAACGACGTGATCGCCGTGCAAGGCGAACGCGAGCGGTTGATACCGGTCGGCCCCGGCATCGTCCGGCGCGTCGATCGAACAGCCGGCGTCATTTACGTCGACTGGGAGGCGGAGGACTGATCCGCTCGAGCGGATAACCCGTCGTTCGGCGGCGCGAGAGGCGAACGCATGCGGATCGATGTCATCAGCATCTTCCCGCCGATGTTCGAGGCAGTCAGCGCGTTCGGTATTACCGGCCGCGCGGTTCGGGCGGGATTGCTGCGGCTCCGGGTATGGAATCCGCGCGATTACACCGAAGACAAGCATCGCTCGGTGGATGATCGGCCGTACGGCGGCGGCCCGGGAATGGTATTGCGCCCCGAGCCGTTGGCGCGAGCGATTGCGGCGGCGCGCTCGGAGGCCGGCGACACCACGCCTGTGCTTTATCTCTCGCCGCAGGGTCGCCGCCTCGATCATGCCGCGGTGGTGGAGTTGGCGGCGCGCGAGCGAATGATCTTGCTCGCCGGTCGTTACGAAGGCGTGGACGAGCGTCTGCTCGCCGCTGAAGTCGACGAAGAGTGGTCGATCGGAGATTACGTTCTCTCCGGCGGGGAGCTGCCGGCCATGGTGCTGATCGATGCCGTTGCCCGCCGCTTGCCGGGCGCGCTCGGGGATGAGGATTCGGCCGAGCAGGATTCGTTCGTGGGCGGCTTGCTCGATTGTCCGCATTACACGCGTCCGGAAGTTTACGCCGGTGAAGGCGTGCCGGAGGTGCTGTTGTCGGGCGACCACGAGCGCATTCGTCGCTGGCGACTCAAGCAGGCATTGGGACGAACCTGGTTACGGCGCCCCGATTTGCTGGAACGATTGGAGCTGGACGAGGAGCAGCGGCGGCTGTTGTCGGAGTTTCAAAAAGAGCGCAGCGACGTATAGCTGCGCCGGAACGATAGACGAGTAGGAGTTGACCCATGAGCAAGATTCTGCAAGAAATCGAAGCGCGTCAGATGACCCAGAAGGTTCCGCAATTCAGCCCGGGCGATACCGTGGCGGTATACATCCGCGTGCAGGAAGGCGAGCGCGAGCGTCTCCAGGCTTTCGAGGGCATGGTCATCGCGCGGCGCGATCGCGGCTTCAACTCCTCGTTCTCGGTGCGCAAGGTATCGTACGGCGAAGGAGTCGAGCGCGTATTTCCGCTCTACAGCCCGAGCATCGCCAAGATCGAAGTGAAGCGCAAAGGCGACGTGCGCCGCTCCAAGCTGTATTACTTGCGTCAGCTGGCCGGCAAAGCCGCGCGTATACGCGAGAAGGTCTGACCGCTCGAAGGACGGCTGGAATCGCGTCGTGCGCGCGTGGATAATGCGCGCATGACGCTCGGACCTTTTCGTCGCGTTGATGGCGCGCCCTAGAGCAGCGTACGACGCCGTCATCGCGGCGCCGTTCGGACGAGTCGCGGTTCGCGCCGAAGCCGGGCGGGTAGTGGACGTCAACTTCGTTTCCGCTCGTGTCCCCCTTAAATCCCCCCAGGACGCGTTCGTGCGCCGTGTTTGTCGCGCGCTCGAAGCGTATTTCGCCGATCCGCGTCGCTCGTTCGGTATTCCCCTCCTGCTCGAAGGCAGCTCGCACCAACGGCGCGTGTGGCGCGCGCTGACGCGCATTCCGGCGGGCGAGGTACGCAGCTACGGCGAGATCGCGCGGCGTCTGCGCAGCTCCCCGCGCGCCGTCGGCGGCGCCTGCCGCACCAATCCGATTCCGATCATCGTGCCCTGTCATCGCGTGGTGGGGCGCGGCGGGATCGGCGGCTTCATGGGGCGCCGATCCGGTTCCGCGATGAAAATAAAGCGGTGGCTCCTCGCCCATGAGCGGCGGCAATAGCGAGCTGATTGACCGTTTCTGCGACGCGCTCTGGCTGGAGCAGGGTCTGAGCCAGGCGACGATCGCGGCGTATCGCAGCGACCTTGTTCTGGCGGAGCGTTTTCTCGGCGAGCGCGGTTGCGGGGATCTGGCGGTCGCGACGCGCGACGACCTCCTGGCTTACCTCGAGCAGCGCCGCGCACAGCGCGCGAGCGCGCGTACGGCCGCCCGCCTTTTGTCGACGCTGCGGCGTTTTTACCGCTACTTGCTGCGCGAAGGACGTATCGAGGCCGACCCGACCGTGCTCATCGATTCGCCCAAGCAGCCTCGGCCGCTCCCCAAATCCCTCAGCGAGGAACAGGTTGAGCGTCTGCTCGCGGCGCCGGACAGCTCGACCCCGCTCGGGCTGCGCGATCGCGCGATGCTCGAGCTGATCTACGCCACCGGCCTGCGGGTGTCGGAGCTCGTCGGGCTGAAGCTTTCTCAGGCAGGCATGGCCCAAGGGTTGGTGCGCGTTATCGGCAAGGGCAACAAGGAGCGGCTGGTGCCGCTTGGCGAAGAGGCCATCGGCTGGCTCAATCGTTACGTCGGCGAGGCCCGGACGCACCTGATCAAACGCCATGCGACGGACGCGCTATTCGTCACCGCGCGCGGCGGCCCGCTCACGCGACAAGCGTTCTGGCACAACATCAAACGTTATGCGCGCCGCGCGCGCATCGAAACGGCGCTCTCGCCGCATACCCTGCGCCATGCTTTCGCCACGCATTTGCTCAATCACGGCGCCGATCTGCGCGTCGTGCAGATGTTGCTCGGCCACGCGGATCTGTCCACCACGCAGATCTACACGCACGTCGCGCGCGCGAGGTTGAAAGAGCTGCACGCGCGGCATCACCCGAGGGGGTAGGATCGACGCCCTCCGGGCGATTCGATAAATGGACTACGGCGCGGCGGAAGAGCGTGCGCCGCCTTAGTGCGTCAGGCGAGGCGGATGGGAGTGATCGGGATCGGTGTCGATGAGAAATGCCTCGACCTCGCTGTCGCGCTTGAACCCGAGCAGCAGCGAAAGTTTCTGCACCAGCATGCGCCAGTGGATCGACTTTACCCGGTGGCGTTGCAGTTGATTCATGCGCTTCTCGAGCTCGGACAGCTGGTGATCGAGCGTGGGTATCGTTCGGACATACAGCCAGGTTGCGACCGCGAATCCGGCGGTAAGAACCTTCAGCAGCCACGGAGCATCGCTCAGACCGAGCCATAGGATCGCGCAGAGGATGGCGGCGACGGTGAATCCCAGCGCGTAGCGAATCGCCCGGTGACGCTGCTCGCGGTTGTCCGCCATGCCGGCGCGCAATTTGTTTTCCGCATCCCGCGTGTTGATGCTGTAGGCGTAATGCAGCTCGCGCAGCATGCTGAGTATCCGCAGCAGCCGTTCGCTGTGGCGCTTGTTTTCGATGCCCGTCGCGTCGATCACCGCTTGCAAGGCGTCGCGAAATTCGCGGTAGTCCACGGTCGGTGCCGGCTCGGGAAAGGCGTCGGCGGCGTGGTTGATCAGATAACGCAGCTCGAGCACGCGCGCGACGTCGACGGGAAACTTGAGCCCGATAATGGTGTTGTAAACGGGCTCGAACGTCTCCGGGGTGAGATGAACCACGGAGGAGTCGTGATCTAGTGGCGCCTGGAGTTTCTCCGGCATACGTCGATTCCGATTCGTATGGCAAATGCTAGCAGGGATCGCGTCCGCCCTATTTGTCAGCGTCGCCGCCTGACGGCGGCCCTTGGGCGAACGGGCATATGATCGCCGGTATCGGATATGCGCGCAACGGGTTGACCCGTTGGCGTTTCGCGTGTAGAGGCCGGGTCGTCAGCGGTATCGGGTGTGCGTGTTTTCGGGACGGCGGCTCGCGGCGAGGCCGAGTAACGGCTCGGCGGCGCTTCGTCCGTCGCCGATGCCGACCCATTCAAGATCATCCGTGTTCAGCTCGGCGAGGAAGCGGCTCGGGCGGCGCGCGGCGCTGTCGCCGGTCAGGCGTCGATGCTCCGCGCAGGTCAAGGTCAAGCTCTCGCGCGCGCAACTGACGGCGGTATAAGCACGACGGCGCTCATCGTCGATATCACGCTCGGTCTCGACAACGCCGGGTAACAGACCTTCTTCGAATCCGACAAGATAGACGTGCGCGAACTCCAATCCCTTGGCGGAATCAATCGGCATCAGCGCCACGGCGTCGGCAGCGGCATCGTTCTCGTCCGCGTGGAAGGCGGCGCGCAGCGTCAGTTGCGTGACCAGCGCCTGCAGGTTCGCCTCGGGGCGCTGTTTCGCCATGCGGCGGAGCTTGTCAACCAGGGTGATGACGTTCTGCATCCGGCGCTCGGCGATTTTGACGTCGTTGCACGTATCGCGCAGCCACTCTTCGTACCGCAGCTCGACGATAAGCTCTTCGGCGAGATGCACCGGGTCGGAGTGCGCGGCGTGTCGGCGCAAGGCCTGGAGCAGCGTCGCTACATCCTGCAATACGGCGGAACGTTGCGGCACCAGCGCCCGTGCCAGCTCGGCGTCGAGCGCGCATTCGAGCAGCGGCCGGCCGACTTCGGCCGCGAAGCGCACGAGTTGTTCCATGGTGGCGCCGTCGATGTCACGTCGCGGGGTATTGATGGCGCGCAAAAAGGCGATGTCGTCCGCGGGATTGGCCAAGAGCCTCAGGTAGGACCAGAGATCGCGCACTTCCGGTTGATCGAAAAAGGACGGCCCGCCCCGCAAGTCATAGGGGATATGGCGTTCTTGCAGGGCTCGTTCGAGAGCAGCCGCTTGTTCCCGCCGGGAAAACAGGATGCCGTAGTCGCGGTAGTCCGCTCCGTGGCGGCGCTTGTGGGTAAAGAGCGCGTCGGCAATTCCCTGGGACTCGATCTGCTCGGTGCGCGCCTGCATCACCCGCAATCGCGCGCCCGCATTTGCTCCAACGGTGAATGGCGGTTGGATCGGGCGCCGGGCGCCGGCGAGCGTCGCGGCGGCCCGGCAAATGCGTGCCGTCGAGCGAAAATTCTGCTCCAGGTTGATTACCCGCAGCTCCGAAAGCTCGGATCGAAGGCGCGTAAGATTGTCCGCGGGACTGCGGGCGCCGCCCGGCACCTGGTTCTCGTCTGCGGCCGCGGTGAGGATGACGCTGTCCCCGGCCACCAGACGTACCAGCTCATGTTCGGCGGCGGTCGTCCGCTCGTATTCATCGACCAGAAGAAAGCGGATGCGCGCTCGCTGTTCGGTGAGCAGTTCCGCATCAGCCGTGAGCATGCGGACCGCTTTGCGCCCCAAGTCTTCGAAGTCGATCGCGTTCGCGGTTCGCAGCCGCTGCTCGTAGCGACGGTACAGCCAGGCAGCGACCTCGGGGACAGACGGTCCCGGCGCTTCGCTTTCGGCCGGCGGCGCGGTGAGCGCGCGCTTCCAGGCCGCGATTTGGCGGGCGACGGCGGCGGCCAGGCCGATATATTGCGGCCGCATTTCGCGCAATAGCCGGCCGATAACCGCCTCGCTGTCCCCGCGATCGTAGAGGCTGAAGCCGGCGGACAGGCCGAGCGCGTCCAGACGCTGCTGTATCAACGCGAGACCGAATTCACCGAACGTCGAAACCCGCAGGGTCGGGACCTGCCGGCCGAGTATGTCGGCGACGCGGCCGCGCAGCAACCGGGACGCATGCGCGTCGTACGTGAGCACGACGATGTGAGCCGGATCGGCGTCGTATTCGCGGATCAGCCAGGCGATCTTGTGGACGAGGAGGGACGTCTTTCCGCTGCCCGCCCCGCCTAACGCAAGGAGCGGACCTTTTATGTATTGCACTGCCGCCTTTTGCTGATGGCTAAGGTCTAGCAATGCCGGAATGTTTTTATAGTGACGCTATCACGATTAGGCGCATATCCTAAACCAAAGATTTGCTTTCAGCTACCAAAATTATAATGTGTAACTACTTTTTACTTCGACGCGCTCGCGATAATCTCGAACGGCAAGGCGCACGTGCCGGTCGTGACCCATGCGCCGTCGAAACGTGGAGTAGCAATGCAGGATGAAGATGTCGATGCATCGTAATCGCCAGCCGGTTTCCGGATGTATCGTCGGGCTGATCGTTGGCGTCTTCGTATTTCTTGGCGCCGCCGGCGCCGACGAGCTCCCGCCGCCGGTCGCGCAAATTATGAAACGGCAGGGACTGGCAACGGCCGGCCTCAGCGTGTACGCCCACGTCATCGGCGCCCCGCGTCCCTTCTTGAGCGTCGGCGCCGATGTACCGCGTAACCCGGCCTCGGTGCTGAAGCTCGTCACCACGCTCGCGGCGCTCGAGGAGCTGGGTCCCGCTTATCAATGGAAAACCGAGTTCTACGGCAGCGCGCCGCCGCGCGACGGCAAGCTCGACGGCGACCTTTACCTCAAGGGCTACGGCGATCCTTATCTCGTCATCGAGCAGTTCTGGCGTTTGGTTCGGGGACTGCGGCTTTCCGGACTCGAGCAGGTGACGGGCGACCTCGTACTCGACCAGAGCTACTTCGCGGACGAGCCGGGCGATCCCGCGGAGTTCGACGGCCAGCCGCTGCGGGCCTACAACGTGCTGCCGCGGGCGCTCCTCGTCAACTTTCAGGCGGTGCAGATCCGCCTGCTTCCGCAGCCCCGACGCCTGCGTGTGGTCGCCGATCCACCGGTCCCGGTCGACAACCAATTGAAGCTGATCGGCGGACCGTGTCATGGAGGCGGGCACCGCTGGTCGATGCAGGTGCGAGATGGAAAACAAACGCGTCTGCTCTTCAGCGGCAACTATGCAGCCGCGTGCGGGGAGACCGAGCTTTATCGTGTACTTTCGGACACCGGCCCTTACGTGCACGGGATCTTTCGGGCGCTCTGGGAAGAACAGGGCGCGCGCCTCAAGGGAGGCTGGCGCGAGGGCGCGACCCCCGCCGACGCCACGCTCCTTTATACCTTCAAATCCCCGCCGCTCGCGGAAGTCGTGCGCCTCATCAATAAATTCAGCAACAACGTAATGACCCGGCAGCTTCTGCTCACCCTCGGAGCGGAACGGTTTGGCCCGCCCGGTACTTCCGCGAGCGGCGGTCGAGTCGTGCGCGAATGGCTGCAACGCCGTAAGCTCGAGTTTCCCGAGCTGGTGCTTGATAATGGCGCCGGTCTGTCGCGCGAGGCGCGCATCTCCGCGCATAGTCTCGGCCGCCTGCTGCTCGCGGCCTACCAAAGCCCTTACATGCCGGAATTCATGTCGGCGCTCCCGTTGTCCGGGCAGGACGGCACGCTTGTCAATCGCTTCAGCGGCGATCTTGCCGGCCGCTTACATCTCAAGACCGGGAGCCTCAATGGCGTCCGTGCGCTGGCCGGTTATGTCCTCGATTCCGCCGGCCGCTGGGTGGTAATTGTTTCACTATATAATGATCCACGCGCCAATAGCGGGGCGGCGGAGGCCGCCCAGCGGGCCTTGGTCGAGTGGATCTACGATCGTCGCACGGGCGATGACGGTTCGCCGGCGCCGGTTGCGACGACCGAACCGGATAGTAAGGATTAGCAGATTCAATGACCCGCTGATTGCTCGCGAATATCGCAAGGTTTAGGCTTCAGGTTTCTCCCCGCCCTTCCTCGGCAGTCGCGAATGCCGCGCGGGGTGCTAGATTTCCAGATTGTCTCTTCACATTAGGTGGGACTACACATGGCGCAGAAGTACCTCAATTTCACCGTGAGCGAGAGTGAGGGTGAGCAGAGCCTACCCATTCTCGACGGCACGCTTGGCCCCTCGGCCGTCGACGTACAACCTCTCTACAATAAGCACGGTTTGTTCACCTTCGACCCCGGCTTCCGCGCCACGGCATCCACCAAAAGCGCCATCACGTTCATCGACGGAGACGCCGGCATCTTGCTGCACCGCGGTTATCCCATCGAGGAGCTCGCGGAGCACAGTCATTTCACCGAAGTCGCCTATCTATTGATGTTCGGCGAGCTTCCCGACGCCGCCGAGCTCGCGAAGTTCGAGGCGTCGCTCAACATGCATAATCTGCTGCACGAGCAGGTATTGTCCTTCTATCGCGGTTTCCGCCGCGACGCGCATCCGATGGCCGTGATGGTCGGCGTCGTCGGGGCGCTTTCCGCGTTCTATCACGACGTCATGGATATCCAGAACCCGGCGGACCGCGTACATGCGGCGATCCGGTTGATCGCGAAGATGCCGATGATCGCGGCGGCGAGCTATACCTATTCGATCGGCCGCCCGCAGCGCTATCCCCTCGGCAAGCTCGACTACAGCTCGAACTTCCTGCAGATGATGTTCGGCCGCCCGACCGACGAATATCAGGTCGATCCGGTGCTGGGCCGCGCTTTCGACGTCATCCTGATGCTGCACGCCGATCACGAGCAGAACGCATCGACCTCGACGGTGCGCATGGCCGCCTCGTCGGGCGCCAATCCGTTCGCCTGCATCGCCGCCGGCATCGCCTCGCTGTGGGGCCCGGCGCATGGCGGCGCCAACGAAGCCGTGCTCAAGATGCTGACGGAGATCGGTAGCGTCGAGAACATTCCGCGGGCGATCGCGCGCGCCAAGGACAAGAACGATTCTTACCGCTTGATGGGTTTCGGTCACCGCGTCTACCGCAACTTCGATCCGCGCTCCCGCGTCATTCAGGCGCAGGCAAAGAAAGTGCTGGCGCATATCGGCAAGGACGATCCGCTGCTCGAGGTCGCTGTGCGCCTCGAGGAGATTGCGCTGAAGGACGACTACTTCGTCGAGCGCAAGCTCTACCCCAACGTCGATTTTTATTCCGGCATCCTGCTGCGGGCGATGGGGTTCCCGACCAACATGTTCACGGCGGTATTCGCGCTCGGGCGCACCGCCGGGTGGGTGAGCCACTGGCTCGAGCTGCAGCAGGAATCGCACGGCATCGATCGGCCGCGCCAGCTGTACGTCGGCAAGACGCTGCGTCATTATCCGACCGCCCCGGTGCGGCGTACGGCCTCCAAGTAAAATTCACCGTTCCCGCAGCGCTTCTAAGCACTTCTGGATGATCGGAGCGGCTTCGAATGAGGCCGCTCTTTTTTTGTTTGGCGCTCAAAGCCACCGCTTCTTCCGCCCGTAACCGGCGCCATCCTCAATTGTTTGCACCAAGTCCGCGCCACTGTGCTTGCGTCTTCACGCTGCTAGTGCAGCGGACGCACGTTTGTTTCGCGCGGTTCCAGGCAAAATAGCCTTGCAGCGGCTCATTGTTGGCTATTTCGGCGATGCAACGTCCGTGGCACGGCGGTTGCTAGGCGAACAGCAGATGAAGCACGCAAAGTTTCCGTTACGGATTCTGTTAGTCGCCGAGCGGCAGACGCACGCCTCGCCGATCGAGCGCGCGCTTCTCGCTGTCGGCCACAACGTTACCGGTGTCGTCAGCGCGACAGAGGATCTCGCGCTTGCGGCGCAGCGTTTTCAACCGGATGCGCTCCTGGTGGAAGTCGAAACCTCGGGGCGCGAACTGCTGCGAACGTTGCGCCGCGTATACGAGCGCCGGCCGTTGCCGATGATCGTCTTCGTCGACCGCAGCGCGGAGGAGGACATCCGCACCGCGATCAAGGGAGGCGTGAGCGCGTATGTCGTCGATGGCTTGCGCGCGAACCGCGTGATCCCGGTATTGGAAGCGGCGGTGACGCGTTTCCTCGAATTCCAGGCGCTGCGCAGCGAGCGTGACGAAGCGCTCGCCAAGCTCACGGAACGGCGCGTCATCGAGCGGGCCAAGGGTATTCTGATGCGCCGCCGCGATTTGCCGGAGGACGACGCCTACGATGTGTTGCGCAAGATGGCCATGAACCGCGGCCGGCGCATGGTGGAAGTGGCCGAAAGTATTATTACCGCGGAGGAGGCGCTCGCGGAGCATTGATCGGCCGCCCGGTGCGGCCGAAAAAATGGCGACCAACGACGGTCGCCGCACAGGACAACGGCGTCCATTGAATCGGGGTGTTTCCCCGAGGCGATGGACGCCATTTTTTTTTGGCCAATCAGGAGCACAGGTAACTATGGGCAACAGAGACAAAGACAAAGCTCACGGCCTTACGCGTCGTGATTTCTTGAAGGTCGCGGTTGCGGGCGCAAGCGCGGCGGGAATGGCGGGCCTCCCCCCGGGAATGCGCTCGACCGTGTGGGCCGCAGGATCCGACGCGCCCGAGAAACCGGAAGTGAGGATCGGCTTTATTCCGCTGACCGATTGCGCGAGCGTGGTGATCGCCGCGGAGCTCGGTTTTGATAAGAAGTTCGGTTTGAAAATCACGCCTTCGAAAGAAGCCAGTTGGGCGTCGGTGCGCGACAAGCTGGTGAACGGCGAGCTCGACGCTTCGCACGTGCTCTACGGTCTGATCTACGGCGTGCACCTCGGCATCGGCGGCGCGAAAAAGGATATGGCGGTTCTCATGGGGCTGAACCACAACGGCCAGGCGATCACGCTATCGAACGGGTTGAAGGAAAAGCGCGTGAGCGACGGCGCCAGCCTGAAGCGGCTGATCGACTCGGACAAGCGCGAGTACACCTTCGCGCAAACGTTCCCGACCGGGACCCACGCTATGTGGCTTTACTACTGGCTCGCGGCCAACGGCATACACCCGTTCAACGACGTGAAAGCGATCGTCGTACCGCCGCCGCAAATGGTCGCGAACATGCGCGTCGGCAACATGGACGGTTTCTGCGTCGGGGAGCCGTGGGGCGCGCGGGCGATCTTCGACAACATCGGCTTTACCGCCGTCACGACCCAGGAGATCTGGAAGGATCATCCGGAAAAGGTGCTCGGCACGCGCGCCGAGTTCGTCAAGCAATGTCCGAACACCGCGCGCGCCATGACCGCCGCGATCCTCGAGGCCTCGAAGTACATCGATACCATGGCCAATCGTCCGCGAGTGTCGCAGATCATCGCGCAGAAATCGTACATCAACACCGACGCGAGCGTCATCGAAGGCCGCATGAAGGGCGAGTACGACAACGGTGTCGGCAGGAAATGGAGAGACGAAAATTACATGAAGTTCTACGGCGACGGCAACGTCAATTTCCCGTATCTGTCGGACGGCATGTGGTTCCTGACGCAGCACAAACGCTGGGGCCTGCTGAAGCAGGACGTGGACTATGCAGCAGTCGCCAAGCAGGTGAACTTCATTCAGGTGTACAAGCAGGCGGCCGCGGCGGCGAAAGTGCCGGTGCCGCCGAGTCCGGTGCGGACGGCGAAATTAATCGACGGCGTCGTATGGGACGGCGCCAACCCGCAGCAATACGCGGCGAATTTCAAGGTTCGCGCATGAGCCGTCGCCGTATACAAAGAGAGTTTATGAGCGTGGTGGCGATGAAGAAAGAAAACGCGCAGGCGGCCGCGGGCGCTTCCGCGGGAACGATCGCGGTGTCCGCGCCGGCGCCGCCGGTTTCCCGCGCGCGAGCGCTGGTGCAGGCGATGCAGCGCGAGGTGTTGCCGCCGGTCATGGGAGCCGCGCTGTTTATCCTGCTCTGGGCCCTGGTATCGGCGACCACGGAGCTGCCGAGCCCGCTCAAGACGTGGCAATCCGCGCTACAGGTGTTCAGCGATCCGTTTTATCAAAAGGGTCCGAATGATCAGGGGATCGGTTGGAATATTTTGCGTTCCTTGGCGCGCGTCGGTATGGGCTTCGGCGCCGCCGCGCTCGTCGGCATTCCGCTCGGTTTCCTGCTCGGCTATGTCGGCTTTCTCAACCGCATGTTCACGCCGATCATCAGCGTGCTGCGGCCGGTGAGCCCGCTCGCGTGGCTGCCGATCGGGTTGTACGTCTTCAAGCAGGCGCAGCCGGCCGCGATCTGGGTGATCTTTATTTCCAGCCTGTGGCCGATGGTGCTGAACACGGCCGCCGGCGTCACACAGGTGCCACACGATTACCTTAACGTGGCGCGTGTGCTGAAGCTGTCCCCGTGGAAACTCTTCAGCCGCATTCTGTTGCCGGCGGTTTTGCCCTACGTGCTCACGGGCGTGCGCCTCTCGATCGGCGTCGCCTGGCTCGTCATCGTGGCGGCGGAGATGCTGACCGGCGGCGTGGGTCTCGGCTTCTGGATTTGGGACGAATGGAACAACCTGAATGTCGAGCACATTATCATCGCGATATTCGTCGTCGGCTTCGTCGGCTTGGCTCTCGAGCAGGCGATTCTGCTGATGGCGCGGCGCTTTCGCTACGAGAGGTGAGTCATGGAGCGGTTCGTGCAGATCGAAAACGTGAACATGGTCTTCGAGACGCGTAGCGGCCGCTACGTGGCGCTGAAAGACGTGAACCTCAATGTTCGGCGCGGCGAATTCGTGTCGCTCATCGGCCATTCCGGTTGCGGCAAATCGACGCTGCTCAATCTCGTCGCCGGGCTGCTGGCGCCGACGCACGGCGTCTTGCTCGCCGCCGGTCGTGAAATCGCCGGGCCGGGCCCGGAGCGCGCCGTCGTGTTCCAGAACCATTCGCTGCTGCCCTGGCTGACGAGCTTCGGCAACGTCTATCTCGCGGTCGAGCGCGTCTTCGGCATGTCGGAAAGCCGGGCGCAACTGCGGCGGCGCGCGGAGGAGGCGCTCGCCCTCGTCGGCCTGAGCGCGGCGGCCGGCAAGTTTCCGCACGAGATTTCGGGCGGCATGAAGCAGCGCGTCGGAATCGCGCGGGCGCTCTCGATGCAGCCGATGGTGCTGCTATTGGACGAGCCGCTCGGGGCGCTCGACGCGTTGACGCGCGCCAACCTGCAAGAAGAGCTGATGCGGATCGTCGCTGCCTCCGGCACGACGACGCTCATGGTGACGCACGACGTGGACGAAGCGGTATTGCTGTCGGACCGTGTCGCAATGATGACCAACGGTCCGGGGGCGACGATCGGCGACGTTCTCGACGTGAAGCTGTCCCGTCCCCGTCGGCGTCTGGAGCTGGCGAACGACCCTGCTTACAATCGCTATCGCACGACCGTATTGAAATTCCTGTACGACCGCCGGCAGGCGGCGGCGTAACCGGCGCCACCAGAGCCTCTTCCGTCGGGCTCGCGCGTGCACACGCCTCGGCGTGGCCTACACTGACTACGGTTGTCCGGTAACGATGGGAGGGAACAGTGATGTCGCGCTATTTCTTCGTGCTGTTGCTCGCGGCCGGTGCGAGCGGTTGCGCCACCCAGGCCGCGACTTCCGGCCGCATTGTGCTGCAGGATCGAAATACGCAGGTGTCCGTCAACATTAACGAACACGACCGCGCGTTGATCGAGGAGTACTACACCGGCAAGAAGAAAAAAGGTCTGCCGCCGGGCTTGGCGAAGCGCAAAGGCGGCCTGCCTCCCGGCCTCGCCAAGCGCGACACGTTGCCGCCGGGCCTGCAAGGCGACGCGCTGCCCCTCGATCTGGAGCGCCGGCTCACGCCGTTGCCGGCCGGATATGTCCGTATCCGCGTCGGTCAAGACGTCGTGCTGCTCGACGGCCGCACGCGCGTCGTGCTCGATGTCGCCTACGGCATCGCGGATTAACGGTTTTTCCCCGCTGCCGCCTCAGCGGCGCGCGAGCGCGCGGCGTTTTTCGTACGCTTCGCGCGCGATCGCGACGTCGTCGAGGAAGCGCGGCAGCTCCTCGAGCGTCAGCGCCTGCGGGCCGTCGACCAGCGCCTTGGTCGGCGCCGGATGGAAATCGACGAGAATCATGTTCGCGCCCGCGATCACGCCCTGCGCCGTCACGTGAAAAATATCGAGCAGCCCGTCCGGTGCACGGTCGCGCGAACCGACCGAGTGCGACGGATCGATGCACACCGGCATGCGCGTCAGGCGCTTCACGACCGGCACGTGCGCGAAGTCGACGAAATTGCGGTGCGGCGCGCCGAGATTGCTTTTCATGCCGCGCAAGCCGAAGACGATGTGACGATTGCCTTCGCTCGCGAGATATTCCGCCGCGTTCAGCGATTCCTCCAGCGTGATGCCGAAGCCGCGTTTGAACAGCACCGGAAACTCGCGCTGGCGCCCGACGATCTTCAGAAGCTCGAAGTTCTGGGTATTGCGTGTGCCGATTTGCAGCATGACGCCGGTGGCGCGGCCCGTCCGCTCGAGCGCTTGGCGGATCTCCTCGACCTGCGAGTCGTGGGTGATCTCCATGGCGATCACCTTGATGCCGTATTTCCCGGCGAGCTCGAATACCCACGGCAGGCAGGATTTGCCGTGGCCCTGGAACGCATACGGATTGGTGCGCGGCTTGTACGCCCCCATGCGCGTGCACACCTGCCCGTGTTCCTTGAGCGCGCGCAGCATCTGCTCGACGTGCTCGGGCGTATCGACCGCGCACAGACCGGCGAAGATGTTCAGGTTGTCCTGGTCGAAGCGCACGCCGTTGTACTCGAAGCCGGTCGGGCGGCGGTCGTCGCGATGGCGCCCGAGGATGCGGTATTCTTCCGACACGCGCACGACGCGATCGACGCCGGGCAGGCTCTCGATTTCCGCCTTGTCGAGCGTCGCGGTGTTGCCGATCAGGTAAATTTCGGTCACGGTTTGCAGGGTCCCGATCTCCCGGTGCACGCGCGGCTGGATGCCGGGCTTGTTCCCGAGATGGTCCATAATGTGTTTGTATTCCGGGCCGTTGCTGTCGATGTCGGATTTGAGGATAACGATCATGGAAGGGCCAAGAGTGAGGCGAACGCCGGTTCGGCCGGCGTATTGTAGCGGAGCGCGAAGCGCGGAGTAACGCCATGGCGGAACCGATGGCGAGACGACCGCCGCCTTACACGCTCGACCGGGCCGCGTTGCGTCGCGAGGTGCGCGTCGATACTTACCGTGCCGCGGGGCCGGGCGGCCAGCACGTGAATCGCACGGAATCGGCGGTGCGCATGGTTCATAGTCCTTCCGGCGTCGTCGTCACCGCCGCCGACACCCGCTCGCAGTTGCGCAACCGCGAAATCGCGCTCGATCGGCTGATCGGGCGCCTGAAGGAGTTGAACCGCGTGCCGCGCAAGCGCGTCCCCACCCGGGTGCCGAAGGCGGCCAAGGCGCGGCGGCTGGAATCGAAGCGGCGGCGGGGAGAGACCAAGCGGCGTCGAGCCGCTTTCGAGGATTAGCGGGGCCGCCAGATTGTTCCGCTCCCGGAGATCACGTAGGATTCAGCAGGCGAAAGGAAGCCCGGCGTGCCGCGCGGGCTTTTTTTATGTCTCGCCAAAGGGCGACTTATCATTCCACCGGCGCGTATGACGCTCGAGCAGATCATTCAAGACTACGGTTACCTGGCCATTCTGGTCGGTACCTTCCTCGAAGGCGAGACCATCTTGGTGCTGGGCGGCCTCGCCGCCCATCTCGGTTTTCTTGAACTTCAGTGGGTCATCGTGTCCGCGTTCGCGGGCAGTTTCTTTGGCGACCAGCTCTATTTTTATATCGGTCGCCATTACGGCCCGCGCATTATCGCGAAGCGGCTGTCGTGGCAGGCGAACGCGGAGAAAGTGTACAAGCATTTGCGGCGGCACCAGGACTTCCTGATCCTGACATTCCGCTTTTACTACGGATTGCGCAACGTCACGCCGTTCGCCATCGGCGCGAGCCAGGTTTCGCGCGTGCGCTTCTTCACGCTCAATTTCATCGGCGCGGTGGTTTGGGCGATCACGCTCGGCGGGCTCGGGTACTTGTTCGGCGAGGCGTTCCGGCTGTTCCTCGACGACTTCCATCAAAAAGGCCTGTGGGTGCTCGGCGCGTTGGTGGTCGTGGGCGTCCTCGTCTGGCTCATCACCCTATTACACTCGCGCCGGCGTGCGCGCGAGCAACATGTTAAATAGCCCGCTCCAGCACGGCGGCGAAAAAACCATCGGTACCGTGCCGATGAGGAAAAAGGCGCAATGCGCCGTCGGCCATCGCCTCCAGCGGCACGTGGCGGCGCGCCAAGATCCGGCTCGCGGGCACGGACACAAACTCCGGGTGGGCGGCGCGAAATTCCTCGACCACCGCCTCGCTTTCCTCCGCTAAAAGACTGCACGTGGCGTACACCAATCGTCCGCCGGGTTTAAGCAAAGGAGCGGCGGCGTTGATAATGCGGCGCTGCGTTTCGATGAGCGCGGGCAAGTCGATCGCGCGCCACTTGATGTCCGGATTGCGCCGCAGCGTGCCGGTGCCGGAGCACGGCGCATCGACCAGCACGCGGTCGATCTTTCCATAGAGCCGCTGCGCCCGCGCGTCGCGCTCGTGCGCGATGGCGATCGCGCGCACGTTCGACAGCCCCGCACGGCGCAAACGCGGCGTCATGCGCTCGAGGCGCGCCGCCGATACTTCGAAAGCGTAGAGCGTGCCGCTTCCCGCCATGAGCGCGCCGAGGTGCAGCGTTTTTCCGCCCGCGCCCGCGCAGAAGTCGACCACCATCTCGCCGCGGCGCGGTTCGAGCAACAGCGAAAGAATTTGGCTGCCCTCGTCCTGGACTTCGAACAGTCCCTCTTCGAACGCCGCGGTGCGAAACACCGAGCCACGCTCGCGCAGTCGCAGGCCGACGGGCGAGTAGGGGGTGGCGTCGCAGGCGAAGCCTGCTTCGCTCAGGTGTTGTTGCACGTCGGCGGGTTTCGCCTTGAGCGTATTAACGCGCAAATCCACCGGCGCCGCGCGATTCAACGCGTCGGCGAGCGCCAGCGCCTCGTCGGCGCCGTATTGGGCGAGCAGCTTTTCGGCGAGCCAGTCCGGCAAACTCGTGCGTACGGCGAAAGGCAGCGCAGCTGTCTCGGTGGTCCGCACGCGGGTGACCAGCGCGCGCGCATCGCCGCGGAAGCCCGCTTCTTCCAGGGCGCGCGCGCTCATGCCCTCGCGCAGATATTGCGCCGCGACCAGATGCGTCGCGTCCGACGTTCCGGCGAGATGTTCCAGCAGGCGTTTGTGGCGCAGGCACGCGTACACGGTTTCCGCGACTTCGCCGCGATCGCGCACGCCCATTTCGCGGTGCGCGCGGAAGTACGTTTCCATCCGTTTGGTGGCGCCGGGTACGGCATCCGCGGAAGCAGCGCCCGACAGAATGACGTGTAGCAGCTCAGCGGACTGTGTAATGCGCAGTGGACGAGGCATGGAAATGTGAGCAAAGGTTTAACGACGCTATTCCCTCATCGCGACCTTTCCACCGCGCGCGAAGGATGTCGAGCCTCTCTCCTCTCGCAAGAGGGACGCGGCGAGTGTCTTGCCGTTGAGTTGCAGCTTGCGGTCCTAGTCGCCGTAACGTCGGATCAGGTCCTCGTAGGCGTCGATGCGCCGGTCGCGAAAGAAGGGCCAAATGCGGCGGACGTTTTCCGAGCGCGTGAGATCGACATCCGCGATCAGCACCGCCGGCGCATCGGCCGGCGCTTCGGCGAGGATCTCGCCCTGCGGTCCGGCGATGAAGCTCGAGCCCCAGAATTGAATGCCGGGACCGGCGCCGCTCGGATCCGGTTCCTTGCCGGTGCGGTTGCAGACCAGCACCGGAATTCCGTTGGCGATGGCATGAGCGCGCTGGATCGTGCGCCAGGCGTCGCGCTGACGCTCGCGCTCGGCAGGTTCATCGTTCGGATCCCAGCCGATGGCGGTGGGATAAAGCAGCACGTCCGCGCCGTGCAGGGCCATGAGGCGGGCGGCTTCCGGATACCATTGGTCCCAGCACACCAGCACGCCGAGCTTTTTGGCGTCCGCGGCGATCGGCGTGAACCCCTGATCGCCGGGCGTGAAATAGAACTTCTCGTAATAGCCCGGGTCGTCGGGAATGTGCATTTTACGGTAACGCCCGGCGAGTTTGCCGGCGGCGTCCAGCACGACGGCGGTGTTGTGATAGAGGCCGGGCGCGCGCCGCTCGAAAATCGAGCCGACGATGGTGACGCGCAGCTCCTTGGCCAATGCCCCGAGCGCTTCCGTGGTCGGGCCGGGGATCGGCTCCGCCTGGTCGAAGCGGCGCGTGTCCTCGGTCTGGCAAAAGTAAACGCCGGTGTGGAGCTCGGGGAGCAGCACTAGCGCGGCGCCGCGCATGGCGGCCTCGCGGATGCCCGCGCTCGAGGCGGCGAGATTCGCCGCGCGATCTTCGCCGCACGCGTGCTGCACCAGCCCGACCCGAAACAATTTGCTCATGTCCGTCATACTAACACGGTTTAAAACGGCGCCGTTTCCTTGACAGCCGCCAACGGCGAATCCTATCGTTTCGCCTCCAACGACAAGGAGCGAGTCATGAAATATTCCGCCATACTGATTGGAATGCTGCTGATCGCACCTGCGTTCGCCGCCACCAAGACCTATCAGGTAACGGGGCCGGTCACCGATGTCACCGAGGACGCCGTCACCGTGCAGAAGGGCAAGGAGAAGTGGGAGATCGCACGCGACCCGAGCACGACCAAGATGAAGGGCGACGCGAAGGAGATAAAGAAGGGCGACAACGTGACGGTCGAATACCGGATGTCGGCGACGAGCATCGAAGTGAAAGGCGGCAAGAAAGCGGCCGCGAAGGGCGCGGACAAGAGCAAAGCGGCCGATAAAGGCGCCGGCGCGCCCGCTCGCTGAATCGCTTCGTTCCGCCCGGCGTGCGTCCGCGGTCCGTGGGGCGCATGCGCTGCGCTCGCCTCGGCCGCGTCGCCGGTGGTTCGTAGGCCTCCGACGCGACCGGCTTCAGCGTTTATTTCGCCAACACGCCCCGCGGCAACTGCATCGTCAGGCAATGCAGGCTGCCGTATTGCGCAATGATCGGCAGGCAGTCGACGCCGACAATTTCCCGATCGGGAAAACACGGCTTGAGCCGTTCGAGGGCGGCCGCGTCCGCCGGATCGCGGTACGTCGGCACCAGCACCGCGCCGTTGATGATCAGAAAGTTCGCATACGTCGCCGGCAGTCTGCGTTCGCCGTCGTGCTGCGCGCGCGGCCACGGTAAAGGCACCAAGCGGTAAGGCGCTCCGTCCGCGGCGCGGAAATTCTTCAGCTCCGCCTCCATCGCCTTGAGATCGTCATAGTGCGCGTCGGTCCTATCGTCGCATGCAACATAAGCGATGGTGCGCGCGTCGCAAAAACGGGCGAGCGTATCGATGTGGCTGTCGGTGTCGTCGCCTTCCAGGTGGCCGTGCTCGAGCCACAGCACGCGGTTCAAGCCGAGCCACTCGCTCAGCTCTTGCTCGATTTGCGCGCGCGAAAGATTCGGATTGCGCGTCGGCGCCAGCAAGCACTGCGAGGTCGTGAGCAGCGTGCCCGAGCCGTCGACTTCGATCGACCCGCCTTCGAGAATCAGGTCCACGGTTTCGACGGGCGTCTTACCGAACGCCCCGCCGGCGTGCAGCCGCCGCGTAATGAGGTCATCGAGATCGTGCGCGTATTTGCCGCCCCAACCGTTGAAGCCGAAATCCAGCAGCAGCGGATTGTTTTTGCAGAGGACGGTGATCGGTCCGTGGTCGCGTGCCCAGGTGTCGTTGGAAGGCGCGACGTGGGTGTCGACCCGCTCCATCGCTACCGCGGCCGACCGGAGTTTCGCCGTTACATGCGCCCGGTGCGCCTCATCGTCGCAAGCGATCACCACGCGCTCGCGGCGGGCGATTTCACGGGTAATGACGGCAAATACAGGCTCCACGTGATCGAGCCGGGACGCCCAGTCGCCATGCGCGTGCGGCCACGTCAGCAGAACCCCACTTTGGGGCGCCCACTCGGGAGGGAGAAAAGGACGACAATCGTTTCGCATGCGCAGGCCCAAAACGTGCGCGAGTATACCGGGCGCGGCCTGTTTTCGCTCGCGCGAGCGCGTTTGACCCGCCGGCCCGACTGGTTTTGAATGCGCGTTTCATCGCTTCCGCTTGTGACTCTTATGCCATTGATACGACCTTTCCCGGGCCTGCGTCCCGCCCCCCAACATACGGCCGGCGTCATCGCACCGCCCTACGATGTGCTCAACAGCGACGAAGCGCGCGCGCGCGCCGCGGGAAGGCCGCACAGCTTTTTGCACATTTCGAAACCCGAAATCGATCTACCGGCGGATATCGATCCGTACGATCCGCGCGTCTACGCGCGGGGGCGGGAGAACTTTCGCGCCATGCTGGCGAGCGGCGTCATCCGGCGCGATCCGGCGCCGTACTATTACTTCTATCGCTTGATCATGGGCGCCCATACGCAGGTCGGGCTCGTCGCCGCCGCGTCGTGCGCGGCATACGCGGCCGGGCGTATCCGCAAGCACGAGCACACGCGTCCCGACAAGGAAGACGACCGGGTGCGGCAGATCGACGCGCTGAACGCGCAAACCGGCCCGGTATTCCTGACGTATAAGCGCTCCGACCCCGTGGATGCGGTCGCGCGCGAAGTGACGGCGGCGGCGCCTACCGTGGACGTCGCGGCCGACGACGGCGTGCGCCATACGCTGTGGGTGGTCTCCGAAGCGCGCGACATCGCGGCTTTGAGCCGGGCGTTCGACGCAGTGGAGCGGCTTTACATCGCGGACGGGCATCACCGCTCGGCCGCGGCGCTGCGCGTCGCCGAAGCGCGGCGCGCGGCCAACCCGGCACATACGGGAGAGGAAGCGTACAACTATTTCCTCGCGGTGATCTTTCCCGACAACCAGATGCAGATTCTCGACTACAACCGCCTGGTCAAGGACCTGAACGGGCTCACGCCGGAGAAATTTCTCGATCGGGCGCGCGCGTCCTTCGACGTCGAATCGCAGGCGGCGCCGGCGAAACCGGCGGCGCGCGGCGAATTCGGGATGTATCTCGCCAAGCGCTGGCATCGGCTGCGCATTCGGCCGGACAAGGTGCCGCGCGATCCGGTCGGCCGGCTCGACGTGAGCCTGCTGCAGGATCAGCTGATCGCCCCGATCCTCGGCATCGCCGACCCGCGCCGCGACAAGCGCATCGATTTCGTCGGCGGTATCCGCGGATTGAACGAGCTGGTGCGGCGCGTCGATTCGGGCGAAATGGCGGTCGCGTTCGCGCTTTATCCCACCTCCATCCACGACATGATGGCGGTCGCCGACGCGGGCGCAGTGATGCCGCCCAAATCCACCTGGTTCGAGCCCAAGCTCGCCGACGGTCTGGTCTCGCACGCGCTCGATTAGATCCACGCATGGACGTCATCATCATCGGCGGCGGTATCGGCGGTTTGACGCTCGCCTTGACGTTACACCGAGCCGGCATTCCCGCGCGCGTGTATGAGTCCACGCCCGAGATCAAGCCGATTGGTGTCGGCGTCAACGTGCTGCCGCACGCGACCAAGGTGCTCGGGGAGCTCGGCCTCGAAGCGGCTCTCGCCAAGGCGGCGGTAACGACGCGCGAGTCGGTTTTCTTCAACCGCTTCGGCCAGTTCATTTATCGGGAGCCGGCGGGCCGTTACGCCGGTTATGACTGGCCGCAGTTCTCGATCCATCGCGGCGATTTGCAGCTCGTGCTGCTGCAAGCGGTGCGCGCGCGGCTCGGCGCGGAGGCGGTCCGTACCGGCTGGAAATGCAGCGGCGTCGAGCAAGATCAAGCGGGCGCGACGGCGCACTTCAGTCACGCCACGACCAACGAGACGCTACCGTCGCAACGCGGGAGCGTCGTGATCGCCTGCGACGGATTGCATTCCGTCATCCGCAAGCAACTGCATCCGAACGAAGGCGAGCCGTTGTATTCCGGCGTGACGATGTGGCGTGGTGTGACGCGCTGGCCGCCGTTTCTTTCGGGCGCGAGCATGGTGCGCGCCGGATGGTTTCCGCGCGGGAAGCTCGTGATGTACCCGATTCGCGACGCCATCGACGCGCACGGCCGCCAGCTCGTGAACTGGCTCGCCGAGGTGGAAACGCCGCAGCGCACCCAGCGCGACTGGAACCGGCGGGGCAATCTCGAGGATTTTATCGGCGTCTACGCCGACTGGCATTTCGACTGGATCGACGTGCCGGCGTTTTTCCGCGCCGCCGAGATGATCCTCGAATTTCCCATGATCGATCAGGAACCGCTGCCGTGGTGGAGCCGGGGGCGCATCACGCTACTCGGTGACGCGGCGCATCCGATGTATCCGCGCGGTTCGAACGGCGCCGGGCAAGCCATTCTGGACGCGCAGGCGCTCGCCGCGAGCCTCGCCGCTCATTCCGATTCCGTCGCGGCGCTCAAGGCCTACGAGGCGAAGCGCCTCGAAGCGACGGCGAACGTCGTGCGCATGAATCGCACCAACCCGCCCGACGCTATTCTGCGCGAAGTCTACGTGCGCACGGGCGACAAACCGTTCGCGCGCATCGAGGAGGTGATCAGCGCCGCGGAGCTGCGCGCGATAACGGACGGTTACAAGCGGGTGGCGGGCTACGACCCGCAGTCGCTGCGGGGCGCGGGTACGTAAAGACCGGCGTCAGCGTTCGAGCAGCCGTGGCATCAGCTCCACGAGATTGCACGGACGCGTGCGGTAATCGAGCTGCGCCTCGATGAGCTGGTCCCAACCGGTCTTGCAGGCGCCGGACGACCCGGGCAGGCAAAAGATATAGGTGCCGTTGGCGACGCCGGCGATCGCGCGCGACTGAATGGTGGAAGTTTTGATTTCGGCGAAGGAGATGGAGCGGAACGTTTCGCCGAACCCTTCGATTTCCTTGTCGAGCAATACCTGCACCGCTTCGGGGGTGCCGTCGCGCCCGGTGACGCCGGTTCCGCCGGTCGTCAGCACCACCTGTACCTCGGGGTCCGCGATCCAGCGCGAGACCACGCTGCGGATCTGGTAGATATCGTCGCGGACGATGGCCTTCTCGGCGAGCCGGTGCCCGGCCTTGGTCAACCGCTCGACCAGAGTTTTCCCGGACGTATCGGTCTCTTCCGAGCGGGTATCCGAAATGGTGAGAACCGCGATCCGCAGCGGAATGAACTGTCTTTCGGGCTGACCCATTTCGTGTCCGGACGTGCTTGCCGGCGGTTCAGCCGCCGGTCACGCTCATGTGCCTCAGAATGATCGGGGCCTGATCCAGCCGGAAATCGTGGCCCTTGGGTTTTATTGCCATCGCCGCCACCAGGGCATGCTTCAGCCGGTCGATGTCGTTCGGGTGATCGCGCAGCACTTGGCGCAGATCGGCGGAATGTTCCTGTCCGAGACACAGCAACAGACGCCCCTCGGTGGTGACGCGCACGCGATTGCAGAGATGGCAGAAGTTGTGACTGTGCGGCGAGATGAAGCCGACCTTGATCGCCGTCCCGGCGACACGGAAATACTTCGACGGCCCGCCCGTCGTCTCGGTCGTCGGAATCAGCGTGTAGTGCCGTTCCAGGTCCGCTTTGATCTGATCGCTCGGATAATACGCTTCGGCGCGATCGTGATCGCCGATCACGCCGAGCGGCATTTCCTCGATGAAGCTCAAGTCCATCTCGCGCTCGGCGGCGTAAGCGACCAGCTTGTGCACTTCGTCGTGGTTGCGGTTCTTCAGGATCACGGCGTTGAGCTTGAGGCGCTCGAAGCCGGCGCGCCGCGCCGCTTCGATGCCGCGCAGCACCTTGTCGATGTCGCCGGTGCGCGTGATGCGGCGAAAACGCTCGGCATCGAGACTGTCGAGGCTGATGTTGATGCGCCGTACCCCGGCCGCCGCCAACGGCGCCGCGAGACGCTCGAGCTGGGAGCCGTTGGTCGTCAACACCAGCTCGCGCAGGCCGGGCAGCCGCGCGATTTGCTCGCACAGCCAAACGACGTTCTTGCGTACCAGCGGCTCGCCGCCGGTCAGGCGGATCTTCGTCACGCCGAGCTCGACGAACGCGCGCGCCACGAGCGCGAGCTCCTCCAGGCTCAACACCTGCGAACGCGGCAGGAAGGTCATCTCTTCCGCCATGCAGTAAACGCAGCGGAAGTCGCAGCGGTCGGTCACCGAAATCCGCACGTAGGACACGTGCCGGTCGAACCGATCGATCAGCCGCTCGGGAAAGGACGCGGGAGTGGAATCCGTTTCGTGGGGCATGGGGCGTCAACTATACCCCGTCGGGTAAAGGGAGGCCAAGGACGGGGTTAACCGGGGGCGGCACTGTCGAAAATAGCGCTTATAATGTGTAGCCATGTCCATCACCGTTAAGTTCTTCGCCTCCTTGCGCGAGCGGGTGGGGCACAGCGAAGCCGTCGTGGACGCCGCCGGACCGTTGACGGCGCGCGATATATGGGCGCGGGTGGCGGGTAC
>Ga0070741_10001066_pt1 | contig 88276 bp, 79 predicted proteins | sample Coa_R1_4_FD_66440 | JGI IMG/M metagenome (GOLD analysis project Ga0070741, IMG submission 66440) | Surface soil microbial communities from Centralia Pennsylvania, which are recovering from an underground coalmine fire - Coalmine... | ecosystem: Environmental > Terrestrial > Soil > Unclassified ... | reverse complement strand
CGAGCTCGAACTCGTCCCAGCCGCGCACGGACTCCTCGACGAGCACCTGGTCGATCGGGCTCTCGGCGAGTCCGAGCTCGACCTGCCGGCGGAGGTCCGCGTGCGTCGAGACGAAGCCGCCGCCGTGGCCGCCGAGCGTGAACGCCGGCCGGACGACCGCGGGAAGCGCGATCCCGGCGAGCTGGTCGGTCGAGGTGACGATCCGGGAGTCGGGCAGGCGGAGGCCGATCGAGCGGACGGCCTCACGGAATGCCTCGCGATCCTCGGCGCGGCGGATGACGTCGCGGCCGGCGCCGATCAGCTCCACGCCGAGCTCCTCGAGGACGCCGTCCTCCTCGAGCGCGAGCGAGAGGTTGAGCGCCGTCTGGCCGCCCATCGTCGGGAGGAGCGCGTCGGGCCGCTCGCGGCGGAGGACGCCGGCGACGCCGTCGAGGTCGAGCGGCTCGATGTAGGTGCGGTCGGCGAACCCGGGGTCGGTCATGATCGTCGCCGGGTTCGAGTTGACGACGATCGTGCGGAACCCGTCCTCGCGGAGGACCTTGAGGGCCTGGCAGCCGGCGTAGTCGAACTCGCAGGCCTGGCCGATCACGATCGGCCCGGAGCCGATCAGGCACACCGAGCGGAGGTCGCTACGCCGCGGCACGGGCCACGTCCTCGACGAAGTCCTCGATGAGCGGCCGCGCGTCGTGCGGGCCTGGCCCGGCTTCCGGGTGGAACTGGACGGATCTGGCCCGGAGCTCGGGGAAGGCGAGGCCCTCGACGGTCCCGTCGTAGAGCGAGACGTGCGTCGCCTCGAGCCCGTCGCTCGGCTCGACGGCGAACCCGTGGTTCTGGCTCGTCACGAGGACGCGGCCGGTGGCGCGCTCGAGGACGGGATGGTTCGCGCCGCGGTGGCCGAACGGCAGCTTGTAGGTGCGGTGGCCGGTCGCGAGCGCGAGCAGCTGGTGACCGAGGCAGATGCCCAGGATCGGCGTCCGGCCCACCAGCGCTTCGACGACGGCGATCTCCTGCCGCAGGGGCTCCGGGTCGCCCGGGCCGTTGGAGAGGACGACGCCGTCGTAGCCGGCGAGCTCGTCCGCGTCGGCGTCGTGCGGGAAGACGGTGACGGCCGCGCCGGCGGCCTCGAGCCGGCGGAGGATCGAGCGCTTGCAGCCGTAGTCGACGACGGCGACGTTGGCGCGGCCACGTTCCGCGTGGACGTAGGGCAGCTTCGTGGAGACCTCTGCGGCGAGGGCGCGGCCGGCCATCGGCGGTTGCTCGCGGATCTGCGTCACGAGTGCGTCCACGTCGTCGGCGTCCGGGGCGATGGCGGCGCGCATTGCGCCCCGGTCGCGGAGGTGGAGGGCGAGCGACCGAGTGTCGAGCCCCGTCAGGGCCGGGATGCCGTGTCGGCAGAGCCAGTCCGTCCAGTCAGGGCCCCGGGCCTCGCGCATCAGGACCCCGCGGACGTGCGGGCGCGCCGACTCGGAGCGCGCCTCGTCGACGCCGTAGTTGCCGACCATCGGCGCGGTGAAGCAGAGGATCTGGTCTGCATAGCTCGGGTCGGTGACGAGCTCCTGGTAGCCGGTCATGGCGGTCGCGAAGACGGCTTCGCCGAACGCGGTTCCCGGCGCGCCGACGGGCTCGCCGCTGAAGATCGCGCCGTCCTCGAGGACGAGCGCGCCCATCACGGTGCGAGCTCCGTGCGCCCGTCCGTGCGTGTCCGGGTCGCCTGTGGAGAGTTCCGCTGCGAATCGTTCCGAAGTTGGCACGCTCGCGTCACACCCTGTCGCGGCGGGGCCCCTACCATCTTCTCGCCCCGTGGGTGGGTGGGGGTTTGGGACGGGACCACGCCCGGCCGCGCCGCGACGCCGGAACGGTGCCCGCCCGGCGCGTCCGCCTTCCTCGGGGCGGCGGCCGTCACGCCTCGTGCACCACGCGACCGGCGGCGACGGTCAGCCTGATCCTCCCGGTCAGGGTCGCCCCAAGCAACCACGAGTTGACCGACCTCGAGCGGAACCCGTGCTCGGTCACGGTGACGGTCGCGTCGGTGTCGAGCAGCACGAGGTTCGCCGCGGCGCCGACGGCGATGCGCGGCGGCTCGAGGCCGAAGATCGACGCGGCGCCGGAGGACATCCGCTCGATCACCGTCGTGAGCGGCAGCAGGCCCGGCCTGACGAGCTGCGTGTTGAGCGCGGCGAAGGCCGTCTCGAGCCCGGTGACGCCGAACGGCGCCTCCTCGAACGGCACGTCCTTCTCGTGCCGCGCGTGCGGCGCATGATCGGTCGCGATGCAGGCGATCGTGCCCGTGCGCAACGCCGAGATCAGCGCCGCGCGGTCGCTCGCCCCGCGCAGCGGCGGGTTCATCTTCAGGTTCGGGTCGAGCGACCTGACGTCCTCGTCGGTCAGGCAGAGGTGGTGCGGCGTGACCTCCGCGGTCGCCCGAACGCCGCGCGCCTGCGCTCGCTCCAGCAGCTCGACCGATTCCGCGGCGGAGAGGTGGAGCAGGTGGAGCGGCTGGCCCTCGTAGGCGGCCAGCTCGAGATCGCGGCCGACCATCGCGCTCTCCGCGACCGACGGGTAGCCGGCGAGGCCGAGTTCGGCCGAGACCGCGCCCTCGTGCATCTGCCCGGCGCGCGAGAGCGTCGGTTCCTCCTCGTGCAGCGCGAGCCGGCGGCCGGTGATCGCGTTGTACTGGAGCGCCCTGCGCATGAGCCCGGCCGAGACGACCGGCCGCCCGTCGTCGGTGAATCCGGCCGCACCGGCGTCGGCGAGCTCCGCCATCTCCGTGAGCTCCGCCCCGGCCTGTCCCTTCGTGATCGCCGCGAGGAATCCGACCGGGATCTCGGCCTCGGCACGCGCCTGCTCGACGAGGGCTCCGAGCACCGCGGCCGAGTCGATGGACGGCTCGGTGTTCGGCATCGCCACGATCGCGCAGTAGCCACCGGCAGCCGCCGCCGCCGTCCCGGAGGCGAGCGTCTCCTCGTCCTCGCGGCCGGGCGTCCGCAGGTGGACGTGCGGATCGACGAAGGCCGGCGCGAGGACGAGGCCGCGGCCGTCGACCACATGATGGCCGTTCGCTTCGACCGACTCGGCCAGCTGAGAGATCACTCCGCCGTCGACGCGGACGTCGAGGCGCGCGTCGATGCCACCGGCCGGGTCGAGCACGCGCGCGCCGCGGACGACGAGGTCGGCGCCGCGGCCGGGCTTCGAGAACAGCACCTACGCCACCCCTTCCATCGCGAGCCTCGCCACCTCGACAGGCCCTTGCGTGAGCAGGTCGTAGAGCACCGCCATCCGGACGACGAGGCCGGCGCGGACCTGTGTCTCGATCAGCGCGTCCTGTGCGTCCGCGACCTGCGGGTCGATCTCGACGCCGCGGTTCATCGGCCCCGGATGCATCACGCGCTGGCCGGGCCGCAGCCGCTCCGGCGTGACGCCCCAGCGGGCGCTGTACTCACGCAGGCTCGGCACGAAATTCGCGCCGGCCTCCATCCGTTCGCGCTGCATCCGCAGGACGTAGACGACGTCGGCCGAGGCGATCGCGCCGATGTCGGTCGACGTCTCGCAGCCGACCGCCTCAATCCCCCGCGGAAGCAGGGTCGGCGGGCCGACGAGCGTCACGCGCGCGCCGCAGAGCACGAGTGCCTGGACGTCGGAGCGGGCGACGCGCGAGTGGAGGACGTCGCCGACGATCGCGACGTGCAGGCCCTCGATCCGGCCGAACTCCTCCTGGATCGTGTACAGGTCGAGGAGAGCCTGCGTCGGATGCTGGTGCTTGCCGTCGCCGGCGTTCACGACGTGCGCGTCCGTGACGCGAGCGACGAGGCGCGGCGCACCGATGTGCGGGTGGCGGATCACGATGACGTCCGGGTCGTAGGCGCCGAGCGTGAGGGCCGTGTCCTTGAGCGACTCGCCTTTGTCGACCGCCGACCCTGCGGCCTTGATGGACATGACGTCGGCGCTGAGGCGCTTCGCCGCGAGCTCGAAGCTCGACGAGGTTCGTGTCGACGACTCGAAGAAGAGGTTCACGACGGTGCGGCCGCGAAGCGTCGGCAGCTTCTTCATCTCGCGCTCGAGCGAGCGCTCGAAGCTGCGAGCGGTCGCGAGCAGGCGCTCGACGTCGTCGCGGGTCAGGTCGGCGATCGAGATCAGGTGCCGCCGCTCGGGCGGCCTCGGCGGGAGGAGATCCTCCCGCATCACGCGGATCTGGGCGGTCATGTGAGCCTCCCGATGGCATTGGTGGATGCCTGGGGCGCGAGCACCAAGCGAGGCAGGGACGCAGGGAGCGCTCGTGCCGTCGGCACGAGCGCGACTGGGGACGCCGCCTGGCGCAGCGTGGTCGCGGGCCAGGCGCCGCCGACTGCCGCCGGGAGGCTCACGTGCCCTCCTCGGATCGGTGGACGAGCAGCACGCGGTCGATCTCGTCGACCTCGACGAGCTGCACCTGGACGCGCTCGTCGCGCGCCGTCGGGAGGTTCTTGCCGACGTAGTCGGGCCGGATCGGCAGCTCGCGGTGGCCGCGGTCGGCGAGCACGGCGAGCTGAACGCGCGCCGGCCGGCCGTAGTCGAAGAGGGCCTCGATCGCGGCGCGGATCGTCCGGCCGGTGTAGAGGACGTCGTCGACGAGGATGCACGTCTTGCCCTCGAGCGGGAAGTCGAGCCGGGTGGCGCGAACGACGGGCTGCGGGTGGAGCGGCGCTTCGCCGCCGCGGACCTGGACGTCGTCGCGGTAGAAGGTGATGTCGACGGCGCCGAGGTCGACGTCCGCGCCTGCGAAGTCCTCGATCAGGCGGCGGAGCCGCTGCGCGAGCGGGACGCCGCGGGTGTGGATGCCGACGAGCGCGACCCGGTCGAGGTCGGGGTTGCGCTCGAGGATCTCGTGGGCGATGCGATGAAGCGTCCGGTCGAGGGCTTCCGCATCGAGGAGGACGCGCTCGTCGGCTGGCGCGTGCGCAGGCTGACGCAAGACTGGCAACTCCTTTCCGGCCTCGCGGGACCGGGTTAAAGGGGCTCGGGGTCGCGGCGGAGTGTAACCGCGCGGGTCGGACGGCGCCCGCGACCGCCCGCGCCGGCCCCGGGCCGGACAACGGCGCGTGGCGGGAGCTCGAGCGGCCCGGGGCTCGGCGGCCGCCGCCGGGGCGGGGCGAGTTTCGGGTTGCGCCACGCGGGTCCCATCCCAAGCCCCCACCCACCCACGGGGTAGGAAGATGGTAGGGCCGCCGAACGGCGGAGATGTGACGGGAGTGCGCCGACTTCGCAACGATTTCGCGCGCCGGCCGGTGCCGTCGGGAGCTACGGCTCGGCGATCGCGATCAGCCAGTCCCGGCTCGCCTCGACGCGGGCGGGCAGCTCGAGCTCGGCACGGGCGAGCCCGACGGCGTACTCGTCGTCGTCGATCAGATCGAACGTCGAGATGTTGCGGCCGCGGAAGCGCCGGAGCGCGTCCTCCCGGCTCAGGAGCACGTCCTGGTGCAGGTCGACGAACCGGACGGCCGAGAGCCCCGCCCCGGAGAGCTGCTCCTCGAGCTGCGCGCGCGTCGGGAAGCGCGCCCGATCGACGGCCGGAAGCGACGGCAGGTACGCCGCGAGCCAGAACCCGTCGAAGGAGCGCGGGTCGAACGTCGCCACGACGAGCCGCCCGCCGGGCCGCAGCACGCGCCGCGCCTCGCGAAACGCAGCCGGGCGGTCGAGCAGGTGAACGGAGAGGACGTAGGCGACACGGTCGAACGAGCCGTCGCCGAACGGCACCTGCTCGGCGCGCGCGACGCGGAGGTCGAGCCCTGCGGGCGCGTTGCGCCGTGCCACGGCGAGCATCTCCGGCGAGCGATCCACGCCGGCCACCTCCGCCCCACGCCGCGCGAGCTCGGCGGCGAGCCGCCCGGTGCCGCAGCCGACGTCGAGGACCCGGCCGGAGAGGAGGTCGCCTTCGCGGATCAGGAGCTCGATCAGCTCGTGCCAGTGCTCGTCGGCCGGGCGGAGCTCGTCGTACCTGGCCGCGAGCCGCGCGAAGTCGGGGGCCGGCGACGTCATCCGGGCCGGCCGTCGCGCGACCCGTACGGCTCGACCGGCAGCCCGCCCGCGACCCACGCCTCGAGGCCCCCGATCACGTCGGTCGCCTCGGCGAAGCCGATCCGGCGGAGCTCCCTGGCCGCCAGGCTCGAGCAGTAGCCCTCCCGACAGACGACGACGAGCCGCGTGTCGAGCGGAAGCTTCTCGTTCGACGTCTCGACTTCGGGATCGAGCCGCCAGAGCACGACCGAAAGCGGGTGGCGGACGGCGCCCGGGACGAGGACGCCCTGGCGTCGTTGCTCGTCGGCGGAACGAACGTCGACGATGACGGCGCCGGCGGCGGCAGCGTTGAAGGCGCCCTGCGGGGTGAGCCGTGCAACCCCGGCTCGGGCGTCCTCGACGATCGCGTCGATCGACGTCCTGACCGGAGCCGGCCTATCCCCCCGCATAGCCTGTCCGTCGGAGGAACGCCCTGAGCTCGGCGAGGTAGCGGCGCCCCGCCGGATAGCCGAGCTGCTCGTCCGATCGGCCGAGGTCGCCGCGTCGGTAGACCGCGTCGAGCCGTCGCCAGACCTCGCCGCCGCGGCCGAGCCGGTAGAGATCGGCCGCCCACGCCGCGAGGAGCCCTCGCACGTCGCCGAAGCTCGGGTCGTCCCGGACGCTCAGATAGCCGCGCCAGAGGCGCGCGGCGTCTGCCCGGACCCGTCCCGGGAAGCGCGTCGTGACGTCGAGCAGCCGGCCGTGGTCGAAGTGCCAGAGCTGGATCGGATCCGCCGACGCCGCGTACGACGTGAAGGCATAGGCGAAGCGGTCGTCGGCACTCACGAGCTCCGGACGACCGTCGCCGTCGAGATCCTGAAGCCGGTAGCCGGCGTTGCCCCAGAACGCGAGCGTCTGTCTGTAGCGGCCCAGATCGGGGAGGTACCGGTAGAGGAGGGAAAGCGTGCAGCAGTGTGCGCCGCCGGTGAACAGATCGAGGACGACCTCCGGCTCGCCGTCGGCGTCGAGATCGCGCACGACCGGGCGGAAGGCGCGAGCGCCGGGCGGCTCCAGGCGGCGGACCGGCGTGTCGAGGATCGTCCGGCCGCGCCGTTCGATCGTGAGTCGCACGCCGGCGTAGCGGAAATCCGACTCGTGAAAGGCGAGGCTGGCGGCCACTCCCCCGGCCTCCGCCCGCTCGGTTTGGAGCACGTCCCGGCTGAGCGTCAGCTGCCCGCAGAGCAGGCGTCCGGGGACGCCACCGGCCGCGTTCTCGATCCGCAACGTCCAGGATCCGTTCGCCTCCTCGCCGTCGAGCGCCGCGAGCGGCTGCTCCGGCGCATACGGGCCGTCGATGAGTGGCGCCTCCGCGCCGGCGAGCGGGAATCCGTCGTCCTCGAACTCGGCGAAGGGGTACTCGCAACCGGCCTTCCCGGCTCCGTAGCCGGTGCCCGATCCGCCCTGCCGCTGCGCGAGCACGATCGCCGTCCCCGACGGGCTGACGAGGCTGACCGTCAGGTCGGAGTCGCGCGACCCGTCGATGTGGAGCGCGACGGACGCGAACGAGACCGGCCCCCGGTCGGGCACCGCGAGCGAGCGTTCGACGACCGAGCCCGCGGGAAGGGAGACCGCGATCGGGCCCGTCGAGTACGTCTTCGTCGCCCCGTGCGCCGGGGCCGCCGCCCAGAGCACCGCGAGCACGACCGTCGTCAGCGACTTCCTCATGCGCCGGGCGAAGCGGCGGGCGGCGGGCGACGCGCGCTAGTCGACGGGGAACTCGTCGGGATCGCTCAACGCCTCGATCGCGTCCTGGGCCGCTTCGAGCGCCGACTCCGGCACGAGCACCTTCTGCGGGACGTTCTCGATCGATTGCGGATGGTGCTCCACGGCTGTCTCGAGCTCGGAGTGGATCCCGGCGGCGCTGAGAATCGACTGCAGCTCCTCCGCCTCCGTGACGTCCTCCGCCAGCGCTACCTGAACCATTCGGGTCACACGCCCTCCTCGCCGATCCCGACTGCCTCCGCCACCGGAGCCGGTTGGCGGCTCCCGTGGAGCGCCCCGCCTCGAACGAGGTGCGGGCCGCCGCGTTCCTCGAAGCGGAGCTCGATGATATCGAAGTCGCGTGGCACGACCGTGTCCGCGAACACTGCTCTTGCCTCGCGCGCGACCTCGTGCCCGAAGTAGCGGCTCGACAGATGCGTGAGCGCCAGCAGCTGGACCTCTGCGCCGCGCGCGACCTCGGCGGCGTCGCGAGCCGTCGAATGGAGCGTCTCGCGCGCGCGGTCGCGCTCGTCCTCGAGGAACGTCGCCTCGTGCACGAGCACGTCCGCCCGGTACGCGGAGTGCAGGATGCTGGCGCACGGGGCCGTGTCACCGGCGATGACCAGCTTCCGGCCAGCCCTCGCCGGGCCGAGGACGTCGCCCGGTGCCACCGTGCGGCCGTCTGCCAGCCTCACCGGCTCCCCGCGCTGGAGCCTCCCCCGCTCGGGTCCGGCCGGCACCCCCAGCGCGTCGGCCGTCGCGACGTCGAAGCGCCCGGGCCGCTCGTCCTCGACGAGCACGTAGCCGAGCGCGCGGACCCCGTGGGCCACGGGCACCGTCTCCAGACGGTAGTCGCCGCGTTCGAGGACGTCGTTCGGCGCGAGCTCGACGAGCTCGTACTCGTACGTGAGCTTCCCGAAGATCCGCCGGAGGGAGCCGAAGAGATCCCGCAGCCCGGCCGGGCCATAGATCGTGATCGGAAGCTCGCGGCCGCGTAACGAAAACGTCTTCAGCATCCCGGGCAGCCCCAGATAGTGATCCGCGTGGAAGTGCGTGAGGAAGATCTCGCGGAAGTCGACGAGGCCGACGACGGACGTCAGGAGCTGCCGCTGCGTGCCCTCGGCACAGTCGAAGAGCAGGCGCTCGCCCCCGCGGCGAACGAGGAGCGCACTCGGTGACCGTCTTGCCGTCGGCATCGAGCCGGAGGTGCCGAGGAAGACGACGTCCAGGTCCATCCGCCGATTGTAGGTGCCCTCTTCCGGCGGGCTGGCTCGCTGAGTTGTCGAGTATGCGGGGGCGTCACGGGAGCACGATGCGCTCTCCGGGCTGGATGACGTCCGCCGTCAGGTGGTTGCGGTGCTCGAGCTTCCAGACGCCCTCGCGCGGGTCGCCCGCGTAATGGGCGGCTGCGATCGACCAGAGCGTGTCGCCGGGCCGGACGACGTACGGCCGCGCAGGCTCGCTTCCGGACGACTGCCGGGCGACCACGGCCGCGACGAGGGTGAGCAGGAGGAGCAGCGCGAGCGATCGAGCGAACATGTGTTCGCCACACTACAGCGAACGGATGTTCGTGTCAAGGGAGCCCGGCCAAAATCGCGTCCACGAGCCTGGCTGCTCCGAACCGCACGGCGTCGTCCGCCGGCAGGCCGGTCTCAGCCTCCGCCTCCCTCGCCGCCTGGCGAGCCGCGTCGTCGTCCAGGCCCCGGGTGTTCAGCGCGATCGCGACGACGCGCGCCGGCCTGGCCGGCAGGGCGATCCGCTCGTGGAGGTCGACGAGCGCCTGCAGCGACGGCAGCGAGTGTCCCGGGTAGCCCTCGATCTCGGTCGCGCCCGCGTGATGGCAGAGCACGAACGCGTGCGGCGCGCTTCCGTGGACGAGCCCGAGGGTCACACCGGAGTACGCAGGGTGCACGAGCGAACCCTGGCCCTCGACGAAGAGCAGCTCGCCCCCGCGTGCGGCGCCGTCGACGACGAGCCGCTCGGCGGCTCCGGCGACGAAGTCGGCGATCACCGCGTCGATCGCGATGCCCCAGCCGGCGATCAGGATCCCGGTCTGCCCGGTCGGGACGAAGACCGAGGCGAGCCCGCGCCGCCGGGCCTCCCGGTCGAGCTCGAGCGCGACCGTCTTCTTCCCGATCGCGCAGTCCGAGCCGACGGTGAGGACGACCTTGGCCGGCAGCCGGAGGTTCTCCCCGGTCGGCACGTTCAGGTCGGGCGGAGGTTTCCGCAGATCGGTCAGGCGAACGCCGCGCCGGCCGGCGAGCGCGCTCAACTCGGGGTCGTCGGTGAGGAACTCGTGGAGCCCGCTCTCGACGTCGAGGCCGCTCTCGACGCAGCGCCGCAGCAGCTCGCGCCATGCGGGCGGGAAGCGCCCCCCCTGCGTCGCGACGCCCACGAGCGCCGTCGTCGGGCCGAACGGCAGCGCCTCCTCGACCGAGCCGACGACCGGGATCGCGCCGTCGCGCTCGCCCGCGCGGGTCGAGTCGAGGATCGCGACGACCGGATGCGGCCCGTAGCGGATGACGCCGCGCGCCGTCTTCCCGTAGTGCGGGTCGGCGGAGAAGCCCTCGGCCAGGATCAGGTAGCGCTTCCCGGACACGCCGCGCTAAACGGTCGATTCCACGCGGTCCCCGCCTTCGGAGCGCGGGCTTGCGCTCCGGGGCGGCCGGCGAGCCCGTTGCCGCCACCGGATGAAAGGAACGTAACGGTGACGGGCTCGCCGGCCGAAGCGCTCGGGCCGGCAAGACGGCCGCGAAGCGGTCGTCGAGCCCGGCCGGGAGCGGCCCAGACGGGCCGGAACGCGCGGCCGGACGGCGGGATCGTGGAATCGACCATCTAGTAGCCGCGCGGCGCGACGCCGAGGCCGGGCTGCCCGGACGGGAGCTGAACGCCGTCGTGGAACTCGACGCCGGGCCACGGGTCCTCGCCGAGGAGCAGGTTCCCGTCGAGGTCGACGTGATCGCACAGGCTCGCGATCTGCGCGGCCGGTGCGATCCCGAGCCCGGACTCGAGCATGCAGCCGAGCATCACGCCGAGGCCGAGCGCACGGGCGGCATGCGCCATCCGCACCGCCTCGCGGAGGCCGCCCGACTTGGAGAGCTTGATGTTGATGCCGTGCGCGATCTCGGCGCAGTGCGCGACGTCCGCAAGCGTGTGGCAGTCCTCGTCGACGTAGATCGGAACCGGCGAGCGCCGCTTCAGCTCGACGGCGCCCGCGTCGCCGGCGGGAAGCGGCTGCTCGCAGTACTCGACGCCGAGGTGCGCGAGCCGCGGGAGGGCGTCGAGCGCCTCGTCGAGCGTCCAGTACTCGTTGACGTCGACCTGGAGCGGCACGTCCGTCACGCTGCGCACCGCCTCGACGCGGTCGACGTCGAGCCCGTCGCGAGCCCCCAGCTTCAGCTTCAGGCGCCGGAACCTGCCGTCGACGGCCTCGGCCCGGCGGGCCATGTCGTCGGGATCGCCGAGCCAGATCGTCCACGACGTCGGCGGGCCCGCGCGCCGGAGACCCAGCAGGCGCCAGACGGGCAACCCCGTCAGCTTCCCCTGGAGGTCGTGGAGCGCCGCGTCGAGCGCGCAGCGGGCGGCGAACTCGCGCGGAGGGAGCCGCGCCTCGAGCTCGTCGAGCGCGAAGGGGTCGTCGCCGAGGAGCGCGGCGCACTCCTCGAGGAACGCCTGGCCCGAGGCCGCCGACTCGCCGTAGCGGTCGATCGGCGCTCCCTCGCCGAAGCCGCGGAGCTCGCCGTGGCGCAGCTCGACCTGCACGACGTCCGCCGTGTCCGACGCCTCGCGTGCGATCACGAACCGCTCGGCCAGGCGCAGAGTCGACGTCCGGGACGAGAGCTCCATGCCGTTACACTAAGGCTCCCGCGCCTGTAGCTCAGGGGATAGAGCGTGCGCCTCCGGAGCGCAAGGTCGCAGGTTCGAATCCTGCCAGGCGCACAGCGTGGGGGAAACCCGGTTTCCCCCACGAGCCCGCCTCGCCGTCACACGCGCTTCCCGCGGCGTGACCTCACCGGCCGAAGCCCGGCGACGCCGATCTCCAGGCGCGCCGCCGAGTGCGAAGTCAACGGCTTCGAGCGAGCCAGCGCCGCCGATCTCGGCCGTTGGACGGCGACCGTTCCGCCGGTGGCGGGCGAGACGGTGTGAGGTGGCGTGCTCGGACCGCCAGACCCGCGGCGGCCGGACATATCGGCAAGGCGGCGGGCGGCCGGCGCTGGACGACGTCAGCTTCCGGGTCGAGCCCGGCCGCTCGTCGCCCTCGTCGGGCCGAGCGGCGCCGGCAAGACGACGACCAGCTACCTGATCCCCCGCTTCTACGACCCGACCGCCGGCACGGTGCGGATCGACGGACACGACCTGCGCGAGCTGACGCTGGAGACGATCGGCGAGACCGTCGGCGTCGTCTTCCAGGACACCTTCCTCTGGCACGACACGATCCGGAGCAACCTCCTCTACGCCCGCCCCGAGGCGACCGTCGACGAGCTCGAGGCGGCCGCCCGGGCCGCGCACCTCCACGAGTTCGTCTCCACCCTCCCGGACGGCTACGGGACGATCGTCGGCGAGCGCGGCCACCGCCTCTCCGGCGGCGAGAAGCAGCGGCTCGCGATCGCCCGCGTCATCCTCAAGGACGCCAGGATCCTGATCCTCGACGAGGCGACCTCGCACCTCGACAGCCTCTCGGAGCAGCTGATCCAGGCGGCGCTGCGCCCGCTGTTCGCGAGCCGCACCTCGATCGTGATCGCCCACCGCCTCTCCACCATCCTCGCCGCCGACACGATCCTCGTCTTCGACCGGGGACGCGTGGTCGAGCAGGGCGACCACGTCGCCCTCGTAGCGCGAGGCGGGCTCACGCCGAGCTCTACGAGCGCCAGCTGCTCACGGGCGAGCCCGAGCCCGCACCCGCCTGAGCGAGCCTGCGGGCGGAACTCAGGTCGTCGTCGCCGCGCGGAGGAGCAGCGTGAGGAAGCCGTCCTGGGCCGCGTGCGCGGCCGCGAAGTCCACGGGGTCGCCGTTCTCGAGGACCGCGAAGGCGAAGCGGTTGCCGACGACGCCCGCCAGCGCCGAGGACTCGTCCGTGCTGCCGGTCTTCCCGCGGACGAGGCGGTGGTCCGGCACCGCCTTCAACCGGTTGCGCAGCGTGCCCGTGCGGCCGGCGATCGCGAGTCCGCGCAGCAGCGGCTCGAGCGCCGGCTGGCGGGCCGCGTAGACGAGGATCGCCGCCAGCGTGCCTGCCGTCAGCCGGTCGGCGAGCGAGAGCCCCGAGCCGTCGTCGAGGACGACTCCCTGCTCGGGGATCCCGTCCGCGGCAAGCGTCTCCGTGAGGAGCCGCACGCCGTTCGCCGCGCTGCCCGGGACGGCGACGCGCGCCCCGAGCTGCTTCAGCAGCAGCTCCGCGACGAAGTTGTCGCTCCAGGTCTCCATCAGCGAGAGGAGCCGGCTGACCGGCGGCGACGAGATCGCCGCGAGCCGGACGGCGCCGGCGGGCGCCTCGCCGAGCGCGACGAGCCCGTCCGCCTGGATCCCGACGCGCCCGAGCGCGCGCCGGAACACGATCGCGGCCGCGAGCGCCGGCCGGTCGGAGACGTGCCCGTCGATCACGGCGCGGTCGGCGACGAGCGCCCCGAGCGGCGGCGACTCCACCTTGTAGAACTCCGGCTTCCAGCCGACGCCCGTGCGCTCGCCGTCGAAGAACGTCTCGTCGGCGTAGAGGCGGCCCGCGATCCGCCGGATGCCGCGTGCGTGGAGCTGGCGCGCGAGCAGCCCGAGGCCGCGCGTGCTCAGGGTCGGGTCGCCGTAGCCCTTCAGGTACAGATCCCCGTTCCAGACCGCTCCGTCGAGGGCGCCCGTCGCTCGCACCTCGGTCGAGATCGGGAAGCTGGGCCCGAGCAGCTGGAGCGCGGCGAGCGCGAGCGGCAGCTTCTCGGTCGAGGCGGGCGCCATCGGCTCGCCGGCGTGGAGCGCATACAGCGTCTCGCCCGACCGGAGGTCGACGACGACCGCGGCCGTCCGCGCGAGGGGGCTTCCGCGCCTGCGCAGCGCCTTCGTGAGCGCGCTCGACAGGCTGACCGGCGGAGCGGTCGCGGCCGGGCGATCCGGCGCCGCCGGCGTGCAGCCGGGCCGCGGGATCTTGAGGACGAGCCCGATCCGGAGGATCCCGTTCGGGTCGAGGCGGTTGGCCGTCGCGATCGCCCGCACCGTCGTCCCGAACCGGCGCGCGATCGAGTAGAGCGTGTCGCCGGCATGGACGCGGTAGGAGCGCGTGGCGCAGCCGCCGGCGCCCGTCGGCCGGGCGGGTGCCGGGCTTGGAGCTGCGAGCAGCAGCGCCGCCACCAGCGCGGCGAAGCCCAGGCTCGCGCGGCCGCACGCGTGACGCTTCGAGGCCTCGGGCGGGCGAGCGCGCACGGCGGCATGGTTGCGCACGACGCGGACGACCGCGAGGGCGAGCCGACTTGCGCATCGGGATCGCGATCGCAAGGATCGCCGTCGTCAGCCGGAAGCAGGAGGAGGGAGCCGCGTGGGCAGGATCGTCGTGACCGAGTACATCTCCGTCGACGGGGTCGTCGAGGCGCCGAGCGGGACGGAAGACTTCGAGCGCGTGGGCTGGACGGACGGCTTCTCGCGCGGGCCCGAGGGGAACCAGTTCAAGTTCGACGAGACGATGGCGTCGGACGCGCTGCTCTTCGGCCGCACGACCTACGACCTGTTCGCTCCGGTCTGGCCGCTCGTCGAGGGCGAGTTCGCGGAGAGGTTCAACTCGCTGCCGAAGTACGTCGTCTCGGCGACGCTCGAGGATCCGGAGTGGACGAACACGACGGTGCTCTCGGGCGACGTCGTCGACGAGGTCGAGGCGTTGAAGCGCCGGTACGAACGGGACGTCGTCGTGCACGGCAGCCCGCAGCTCGTGCGGACGCTGATCGAGCACGACCTCGTCGACGAGCTGCGCCTGCTCGTCTACCCGATCGTCGTCGGCGCCGGGAAGCGCCTCTTCGGCGAGACGAGCGCTGCCAGGCCGTTGCGGCTCGCCGAGGCGAGGACGTTCGGCGACGGCGTCCACCTGCTCGTCTACCGGCGCCCGGGCGAGGGAGCGGACGCGGGCGGCTGAGCCTCAGCCGTCTCCGGGAGCGCACGGAGCGCACGCCCTTCTCGTGCGCGCGTTCGCTGGCTTGGCCGCTTGCGTGCGCGGAGAGGACGACGATGGGAAGGCGCCGAGCCGTCCGTGCTCCTCGAGCCAGTCGATCACCGGCCAGCCGTCGACACGCGGCATCCCGCCGTCGAGCAGCGTCACGTCGGGCTCACGAGCCTCCCGTCGCGGCGCACGCCGCGGAGCCGGAGGCCGACCCCCATCGGCCGCATCCTGGGCGCCGCCACGAACGCCCGTGCAGCTCGGCCCGCTCGCGGCTACGTCACGTGGAGCGTGTACGGCGCCGTCACGATCTTCCCGCCCAGCTCCATCTGCAGGAAGAGCCGCCAGGTCCCGGGCAGTGGGAGCAGCACGCCGGCGTGCAGGATTCCGGGCGTGGTCGAGGTTCCGACCGGCGCGCGGGTAAGGCTCGAGCAGCCGACCGCGTTCGGCGCGCAGACGTGCGTGTGGAAGTAGTCGAGCGAGCCCTTGCGGAAGAAGATCGCGTGCGCGAGCGCGCCGTAGAACGGGATCAGCCTCGGCGGCTTCCCCTCCGCGTCCGCGATCTTCACCGTCAGGAAGGCCGGCTCGATCGCCTTGAGCCGGGGCTTCCCCTCGATCGTGATCGTGTAGCCGTCCGTCTTGACGGTCGGCTCGTACGGCGGCAGCGGCCTCACGGGGTTGCCGCTCCCGACCTGAACGGTCCTGAACAGCTGGAAGTTCGGCGGCGCGTCCGGCAGGTTCGGGTACGTGTCGACGACCATCCGGTAGCGGCCGGGCGCCGCGAAGACGACCTTCTGGCGCAGGACGCCGTCGGACGCGATCCTCGGGTGGAGGTGGATGATGGCGTCGAGGTCGTCGCGGACGATGATCAGGTGGATGCCCGTGTGCGGCCCGGCCCCGCGGCGGTAGCGGGTCAGCGTCGCACCGGACGGCTCGACGATCCGGAAGGTGAGCTCGACCGGCTTCCCCGGCGTGATCGAGCCGGCCGGCCGGAAGCTCCCCAGGTGCCACACCTTAGGCCGCTCGATCGTCACCGATGACTTCGAGCCCGAGCCGCAGCCCGCGGCGAGCGGCAGCAGGGCGGTTCCGAGCAGAGCCGTGACCGCGAGGCGGCGGGAGTGCGTCATGGGATCACCTCTCGTGCGAGTTGGACGACGATCACGAAGGCTGCGGCGGCGAGCCCGAGCGCGACGAGCCCGAGCAGCAGCCACAGGACAGGATTGCGGGCAGGCTCCGGCGGCGTCGTCATCCGCGTGCGTGGTCGATGAGGAGGACGACGAAGGGGGTGGAGCCGGGCGGGCGGATCTCGAAGGAGAGGCCCCAGCGGCCGACCATCACGAGCGCCGGCTTCGACCGCTGGTAGAGGCCGGGCGAGACCTCCGGGAGGGTGTAGGCCTGCTGCGGCATCTCCATGTCGAGCATGCTGAAGGTCGTCGTCACCTCCGCGTGCCGGACCGGGTGCCCGTCCTTCGTGATCCGGATGGCGAACGTGTCGGGGACGGCGGCCTTGTTCGGCTCGACGTGGAACTCGAGCCGGTACGGGCCGTGATGGACGACGCTGACGACCGGGCCGGGGCCGACGTGGGCGCTGGCCTTGCCGATCGTCGCGAGCGCCTTCGGCGGCGGCGGCAGGCTCGTCAGGATCGCGGCGGCGAACACGGCGCCGGCCACGAGCAGCACCTCCGTGCCGACCGTTCGCCGGAGGACCGCCGCCGCGCCCGTGCCGAGCTCGAGCTCCGCACCGGCGCGCCGGAGGCGCGGCGTCACGCGGACGAGGTTGATCGAGGCGACGAGCATGGCGGTCAGGAGCAGCGCGATCTTCGCGATCAGCGCCGTGCCGTAGCTCGTCTGCCAGAGCGACGAGAACGTCGGCAGGCGGATGAACGCCGCGCCGGTCCCCGTGCCGATCAGCAGCATCACCGAGACGAAGGCGACGTTCGAGAAGCGGGGCACGCAGATTGCGAGCCCTGCCGTCCGCCTGGCCGCGCCGAGGCTCCACCAGAGGACGAGCAGCCCGACCAGGCCGCCGATCCAGATCGAGCCGGCGGCGAGGTGCGCCCAGTCGAGGAGCAGGGAGACGAGGCGCGGCTTCGTCTGGGCCGCGTGCCCGCCGAGCCCGGGCACGAGCAGCGCGGCGGCGGCGCACCCGAGCGCTCCGAGGAGCGAGAGCAGGCCGACGAGCGAGCGCCGCTCCCGATCGGGCCGGTCGGCCGCGATCGCGATCGCGCCGGAGACGGCGAGGAACGCGAGGACGAGCTCGAGGTCGAGGAAGCTGCGCCCGAACGACGACGACCGCATCAACGGGACGACGTCGCCGAGATCGAAGGCGGACCGGAGCGAGAACTGCGCGGTCGCGATGTCGACGTAGATCGGCGTCGCGACGAGGGCGACGACGATCGCGATCCCGAATGCGAGCGACAGCCGGCGGAGCGACGCCTCGGGCACCCTCGCAACGACCGGCCGCGCGATCAGGAGCCGCAGCCCGAGCAGGCCGACCGCGGCCATCGTCGCGAGGAAGACGATCCACCGCGCGACGACCAGGTTCGGCTTCGCCGCCGTCTCCGAGATCGAGGGGATCCGGAACTGCGGCGGCGGGCCCGCGTTCGGGCCGACGGAGAAGGTGAACGCGCCGCGGACGGGGTGCCCGTCGGCGGAGATCGCCCGCCAGAAGACGAGGTACCAGCCCTCGGGCATGCGCCTGAGCGGGGTCACGATCGTGTCGGGATCGCCCGGCGAGCGCGCCGGCCGGCCGGCCGTCTCCTGCGTCAGGTTCGCGTCGGTGACGGAGACGATCATGAACCTCGGCTCGACCGCCTCGTTGAACGTCATCGAGAGCTGCGCCGGGGGCCCGTTCAGGGGCGGTCCGCTCGCCGCGGGGACCGTCCGCAGCAGGTAGGCGTGCGCGAGCGCCGCCGCCGGAGCGGCCAGGAAGACCGCTCCGACGCCGACGGCGAGCGCCAGGCGACGCGAGAGCCTCACGCGAGCGGCCGCTTGGCTCCCGAGACGAGACCGACGCCGGCGAGCACGGCGGCGACGATCGCGACGATCAGCGCGACGATCCCGAGCATCGAGCTTCCGCCTCCGCCCAGGGACGACTTCGCGTCGACGGCCGGCGCCGGCGTGTCGGAGCTCTCCGGCCCGTTCCAGTCGACGACGGAGCCGTCGGAGTAGGTCTGCCGGACGTCGAACGTGTACGTCTTCGACGAGCTCGCGCTCGCGTTGAACTGGAAGACCGAGTCCTGCCCGGTCGGCGTCTTGCCGCCCGTCCACGTCACCTGCTGGACGATCGCCTCCTCGCCGGAGCCCTGCGACTTGACGCTCTGCGTCCAGCCGGCCGGCGGCGGCGCGAACGAGTCGATCGCGAACCCGTCCGGGACGGTCAGCACGACCTTCGTCGTCGTCGCCCCCTCCTTCTCGGTCGGGACCGAGAGGGTGAACACCTGCAGCACCTTCGCCTTCGCCACCGGTGGGCTCACGATCGCGTGCGCCGAGGCGTCCGCGGCGAAGGCGAGCGCCGCTGCGCCCGCGGCCGCCAGGACGACCCGCCTGCTGTCTCTTCCCTGCACCGTGTGTCTCCTTCTTCCTCGTTGGCTGGAATGGTTTCGTCAGCGCCGCTTCGGCCCCACCGGGGCGTAGCGGCGCGATGGGTAGGTCAGGACGATCAGGAGCGCCGCGAGGCCCGCGCCGATCGCGACGGCGTCGGCCGCCCGCACGCCCGTCGCCGGGAGCGCCGAGACGACGACGCCGTGCTTGAACACGCCGAGCCGCCCGAGACCCTCGATCGCCGCGAGCGCGCCGATGCCGCCCGCGATGACGAGCCTGCTCCCTCGCGCGAGCACCAGTCCGGCGGCAGCGGCGATCGCCAGACCGGCGGCTGCGGCGAGCTCGAGCCACGCGCCGACTCCGCTCGACACTCCCGAGAACGAGAAGGCGGCGAGGCTGACGAGGCCGGCAGCCCCTCCGACCGCGGCCGCGGCGAGGCTCCCGGCGGCGGAGAGCTCGAGCCGCCGCGCGAGCGTGACGCCCGTGCCGAGGCCGAGCAGCCCGAGGCCGAGCACGAGCCACGGCCAGAGGGCCGGCCTGCCGACGCGCTCGAACTCGCCGTTCAGCGCCAGTCGCCGGCCGTCGGCGACGATGCCGATCGACCACCGCGCGTGGCGGACGCCGGGCGCGAGCCTCGGCGCCACCCGATGGTCGTGCCAAGCGAACGCGGGGCCGTCGGCTATCCGTCGCCACGCGGGCTTCGCGAGGGTCACCTTCCCCGGCGGCGAGACGGCGAGCCTCTCGGCCCATGCCGTCGGCGAGCGCGCGTTGACGAGGACCCCGCCGGGACCGATCCGGAGCATCGGCTCGTCGAGGTAGCCGAGCACCGTGACCGTCGTCCGGCGGTCGACCGAGAGCTCGAGCTTCCGGTCGCCGTCGAGCACGGAGGCGCGCACGCCGGCCGCCGGTCGCGCCTCGACCGTGGAGCGGTAGTCGAGCGCGATCGCGGGCCCCGTCGGGTGCGCCTGCGCGGCGGCAGGCGCCGCCAGCGCGACGACCGCGGCCAGCAGGCCCGGGTAGGCGCGCCTGCGGATCGCCCGCAGGACGCGCTTCACGACGAACACGTTCACGGCAACTCCTCGAATGGCGACCACGCGCCGGCGACGGGCGCGTCCGGTGTCAGCCGGCGAGGAGTGGCGGTGCCCGCAGGCCACGCCGCTCGGCGAGCGGGCGCGGCCGGCGCGGCACGGCGATCGCCGCTCGCACGCGCTCCGGCACGAGCCGGCGGCGCGCGCGGCGGAGCGAGCCGCGTCCGAGGACGAGCTCCACGAGCCCGGCGCCGGCGCTCGCGAGGAACGTCAGGAGCGCCGCGAAGGCGACGATCGCGACCAGCGCGAGCAGCCAGGTCCGGGCCGGGAGGACGGCGAGGCTCGGTCCGCCGAGCTGGACGGAGCGCTCGATCGACTCCTGCACGACGAGCAGCACGAAGCTCGTCCCCGCGACGCGGAGGCAGAGGCCCGACGCACCGTGCAGGCGCACCTGCGCGGCGAGCCGGCGGCACAGCCGCCTGGCGAGGGCGCTCTCCCGCCCGCACGCGGCCAGCAGGAGGAGCACGACGAAGGCGGCGACGGAGGCGAGGGAGAGCATCCCGACGACCGGCTCGTACCAGCCGAGGTAGCCGTGCAGCGAGCCGGACGGGAAGAAGGAGCGGTAGGCGGCCGCGTGCGCGCCGAGCGTGCCGAGTGCTCCCGGCAGCAGGAGCGAGGCCCTCCTGGCGATCCTCCGACCCGGGCGCCGCTGCATCAGGACAGGATCGGCGCGGCCGCCGCCGCTGTCAAACAAGAACCGGATGCGCAAGACTGCAGTACGTTCGCGTGGCGGCAGGCTCGGCTGGAGGTTTCCATGGCTCGGATCTTCCCATGGGTTGTCGCAGCGCTGGCGCTCGCCGTGCTCGTCCTCGTCCCGGCGGCGTCCGCTCGTGCGCTGCACCAGAACGTGACCGTGATCATCGATCCGCCGGGCGCGGGCGGCGTCCACGGCTGCGACAACGCACCGGCGCAGTTCGGCGGCGTCGACTGCATGTACTGCGGCATCGGCTCCTCGGTCTGCCAGGGGTCCGTGTGCGAGTGCTCCACGATGAACCTCATGGCCGATCCGGCGCCGGGGCGGGTCTTCACCGGCTGGGGAGGCGACTGCTCCGGCACCGGCGGCTGCGGCGTCGGCGGCGACGTCCCGCACACCGTCTACGCCTACTTCGGCGTGCCCGCGCCGCCGCCACCGCCGAAGTACGACTTCACGGTGACGAAGACCGGGACGGGCACCGGCTACGTCGGCGGCGGCGGCGGCATCGACTGCGGCCCGGTCTGCACCGGCTCGTTCACGTCTGGCACGGCGTTTCAGCTGATCGCCCTTCCGGATCCCGGCGCCGACTTCAAGGGCTGGAGCGGGCCGTGCACGGGCACCGCCCCGTGCCAGCTGACGGTTTCGGGCGCGACGACCCTGACGGCGGAGTTCGACCGACTGCCGCCGTCGGTGAAAGCGCTCGCGAGCAGGGCCACGCGCGGGGAGGTCGCGCAGCTCCGGTACCGGCTCCTCACGCAGATCCCCGGTCACCGGGAGGGCATGGCCGTCAGGAAGGGCAGCCGCCTGCTCGCGCGTGTGGCCCTGGCGCACACCCGGCGCGAGGCCGACGTGTACTGGATCGCCTGGCGCGTGCCGAAGACGCTCGCACCGGGCACACTGACGTTCTGCATCGTCGCCATCGATCCTGCGGCCGACAAGCGCGCCACGAGCTGCGCGCCGCTTCGCGTCCGATGAGTCGCCGCCGGCTCGTCGCCTGCGGCGTCCTCGTCGGGCTCGTGCTCGGCCTGGCCGCCGGCTCCGCGCTCGCGGACGGCGATCCGGCGAGCGACGTCCTCTACTTCCAGGACGTCTTCCTCCCGTATGCGAGGCCGTCCCCCGCCGCCGCCGGCCAGCTGCAGGCGGCAGTCACGGCGGCGAACCAGGCGGGCTTCCGGATCAAGGTCGCCGTCGTCCAGAGCGCGCAGGACCTCGGCGCCGTGCCGAGCCTCTTCGACCAGCCCGCGCTCTACGCGCGGTTCCTCGGCACCGAGCTCCGCAGCTTCTACACGAGCCGCCTGCTGGTGGTGATGCCGTCGGGCTTCGGCTTCTTCGACGACAACGCGCCGATCACGGCGGAGCAGACGATCCTGGCGCAGATCACGATCGCCGGCGCCGACTCGGACAGCCTCGTGCGGGCCGCAGCCGACGCGGTCGGGAAGCTCCGCGCCGGCACGGCCTCGAAGACGGCGAGCCCGCCGCCGACGGTGAAGGCCTTCGCGGCCAGGGGCGTGCGCGGCCAGCCCGTCCTGCTCCGGTACACGGTGTCGTCCGCGACGGGCAGGAGCGCGGAGATCGTGCGCGTCTACGGGCCGAATCTCGCGCTCTACGCGACGTTCCGCAAGCTGCTCGCCGCGGCGAAGCCGCCGGGCGTGAAGCGGTTCGTGACGTGGAGGCCGGCGAAGACCGTCTCCACGACGGGCCTGAAGTTCTGCGTCCTCGCCCAGTCGGGAACCGGGAGCCAGAGCCGCCCGGCCTGCGCCCCGATCACCCTCACGTAGCCCGACCCGCCCGATGCCGCCCGCTCCCGTCCCGGCCGAGGTCGACGAGTTCCTGCGCCGGCCGAATCCGGCCGTCGTCGCGTCGCTCCGCGCCGACGGCTCGCCGCACACGGTCGCGACCTGGTACGACTGGGAGGACGGTCGCGTCCTGCTGAACGTGGACGAGAGCCGGCTGCGCCTCCAGTTCATGCGGAACGACCCTCGCGTCGCGCTGACCGTCCTCGATCGCGAGAGCTGGTACCGGCACGTGAGCCTCTACGGGCGCGTGACGTCGCTCGAGGAGGACGTCGAGCTCCGAGACATCGACCGCCTGGCTCGCCGCTACACGGGCCAGCCGTTCGGCACCCGCGACCGGCGGCGGTTCAGCGCCTGGGCCGTCGTCGAGCGCTGGCACGGGTGGGAAGGCTCCCGCCCGTGGCCCGCCGGCGAGTAGGTCAGCAGCAGCGGCCGGGCGAGTTGGCGGCGATCTGCGCGAGGATCGCCTTCCCGCGCGCTCCCGGCTCCGGGACGGGCTCGTGCGGCTCGCCGCGCCGCTCGGCGCCGTAGACCGACTCGCCGAGCTTCGGCCCCGCGCCCGCTCCGCCGCCACTGCGTCCGCCGGTGCCGTCCGTCGGGGCGCGCGCCGATTCCGCGTGTCGCCGCCGCACCTCTTCACGCAGCTCCCCGGCCGACACCGTCATCGGCAACACATATACCGGCTCGGCCGCACGTCGTCCCCTCGGACGGGCCCTAATCCGCCACCCGCCGCGGCCGATCACGTAACGAAAGGCTCGTGCGCAGGCGAGAGAGGAGTCGGTGGTGAAGCTGACCGTGAAGGCAAAGCTGTTCGGCGCGTTCGCCGTGACCGTCGCGCTGGCGGTCGCCCTCGGGATCGTCTCGGTCGCGATGCTCGGCTCGGTGAACCGCACGGCGGTGACGATCGGGAGGAACGGCGTCGCCGCGGAGACCTCGCTGGCGACCGTCGGACAGTTCATGAACAAGCTGCGCAAGGATCAGCTGCACTACTTCATCGTCGTGCCGGCGAACCGCGCCGACGTGGCCGGCGACATCGCAGGCGACATCAGCGCCATGGCGGCGGCGTTCAGGGGCTACCGCGGCTCGACGGCCACCGAGCAGCAGGCGCTCGCCACGTTCGAGTCCCGCTGGCGCTCGTACGTCGGCGCGAGCCGGCCGATGTTCGCGCTCGTGGGACGCGGCCGGACGCCGGCGGCCGAGAAGCTGGTCGCCGACGGCGGCGCCGCGGATGCCTTCTGGGATCCGATCAAGGCGGCGCTCGTCGACTGGCAGACGGCGACCACGGCCTCCGTCGCAGCCGAGCTCTCGGGCGCGCACTCGACGTTCTCGACCGCCAGGCTCGTCGTGATCCTGCTCGTCGCGTTCGCCGCGCTCGCCGCTGCGGCGCTCGCCTTCCTGATCGGCCGCGGCATCGTCCGGCGGATCGAGCAGCTCGTGCGCGCAGCCGACGGGATCGCCGAGGGCGACCTCGACCAGCGGATCGACGTCGCCGGCAGCGACGAGCTCGGAAGGCTCGCGAGCTCGTTCGGCCGGATGATCGACTACCTCGGCGGAAGCGCGCGCGCGGCCGGACGGATCGCGGCCGGCGACCTCGGCGTCCGCGTCGAGCCGCGCTCGGAACGCGACGCGCTCGGGAACGCGCTCGCCGCGATGGTCGAGAACCTCCACAACCTGCTCTCGCGTGTGTCCACCGCGTCGACGGGGATGAGCAGTGCGTCGCAGCAGATGGCGGCGACCTCCGCCGAGGCGGGCTCCGCCGTCACGGAGATCGCCCGCGCCGTCGGCGACGTGGCCGAAGGCGCGGAGCGTCAGGCGCGCATGGTCGAGGCGGCGCGCCGATCGAGCGAGGAGACCGCCCGCGCGGCGGGCGAGGCGCGCGAGGTGGCGCAGCAGGGCATTCGGGCCGCCGAGAGCGCCGCCGAGGCGATGGCGTCGGTCCGCGACACGTCCACCGCCGTCTCCGAGGCGATCGGCAGGCTGGCCGACAAGTCGGACCGGATCGGCGGCATCGTCGACACGATCACGAGCATCGCCGGCCAGACGAACCTGCTGGCGCTGAACGCCGCGATCGAGGCGGCCCGAGCCGGCGAGCAGGGACGCGGCTTCGCCGTCGTCGCCGAAGAGGTGCGCAAGCTCGCCGAGGAGTCGCAGCAGGCGGCGGCGCTGATCGCCGGCCTGATCGAGCAGATCCAGAGCGAAACCGCGGCCGTCGTCGAGATCGTCGAGGCGAGCACGCAACGTTCGGACGAGGGCGTCGAGGTCGTCGAGCAGGCGCGCACGGCGTTCTCCCTGATCGGCGAGGCCGTCGAGAACGTCACGGCCCGGGTGGGCGAGATCGCGGCCTCGATCGGCGAGGTCGCGGCAGCGGCCGAGCAGTCGTCCGCCTCGACCCAGCAGGTCTCGGCCTCCACCGAGCAGACGAGCGCCTCCACGCAGCAGATCGCCGCCTCCGCGGAGTCGCTCGCCGAGACGGCGGCAGAGCTCCAGCAGGTCGTCTCGAGCTTCCGGCTCGTCGCCTGAGGGACGCAGCTATCGCGTGACCGGGCCGACGGCGAGGAACGCCGGCCCGGCGCGCGAGCACGCCCTGAAGGGGAACGGCACGAGCTTCGACGCCGTCTCGTTCGGCGGGTAGACGCGGAGCCCGGCAGCCGTCACCGGCCGGCAGACGGCCCGCGGATAGTTCACGACCTGCGCGATCCGGAGGACGGCCGTCGCCGTCTGGCCGCTCGCGAGCGTCACCGTGCGGCGCGGCATGGGGTTCCGCGCCGCCGCGCTCCCGACCTGCCGTCCCCGGAGGTCGATCGCGGAGACGCCCGGATAGCCGAAGAGGCTGCACGCGCCGGGCGAGAGATTCGTCAGCTCGAGCTTGTAGTACACGCTCCCGGCCGCGCCGCTTCCCTCCGTGTCGAGCCAGACGACGAGGCCGGCGGTCCGGCAGGCCGCGGATCCCGCAGGCGCCGCCGGCGAGGCGGCGGCCGCGAGCGCGACCGTCGCCACGCCCATGGCCCCGAGGAGTGTGCGCGGTCGCACACGCCGATTATGCGCCGCCGTCGGCGGGCGGCGCCGGGCCTTCCTCACCCGCCGCCGGCGGACGTCGGGAGATGAACGAGAGCAGTTGGTCGCCGCCGACGAAGGCGGCCTGCTCCCCGGAGCCGACGCGCTCGACGACGCCGCGCAGGACGGCCTCGTCGACGGCCGGAAGCGGCTCCGCGGACTCCCAGATCCGGACGACGAACACGTGCACGCGCGGAGGGTCGCGCGCGGCCCTCAGGGTGGCGTCAGGGTGGGTTCAGGCCCGGGCGGACGAAGGCCCGTCGGGGGCCACGGGGAAGGCAGCCGGCTCGACCCCGATCTCCTCCATGCGGGCGCAGTAGGCGCCGTACGCACGGCGGGCCTCGCCGTGCGCGCCGGCGGCGACGCGCGCGAGCACGAGGTCGAGTTGCGCCCGCTCGTCGTACGGATCCCGCTCGAGGATCCGCAGCAGGTGCCGCGCCGCGGAGTCCGGATCGCCCCCGGCCGCCGCGTCGGAGGCGAGGGCGCGCGCGACCTCGACGTACGCGGCGCGCGCCTCCTCCCGCAGCGGAGCGGCCCAGTCCTCGTAGAGATCCTCCTCGAGGAAGTCTCCGGCGTAGCGCGCGTCGGCCGCGCGCAGCAGCGGGAGCGCGTCCTTCCGCCGGCCTCCGCGCCAGAGCTCGAGGCCCGCCGACGCGTCGGCGAGGAAGCGCTCGGCGTCGACCGGCAGCTCGCCGAGGTCGAGCGCGAGCGCGCCGCGCTCGCCGACGACGAACCGCTGCGGGTCCGAGCGCCGGTCGGGGTCGAGGACGCCGCGGAGCACGTTCAGCGCCACGGCGAGCCGATGGCCGAGGCGGGCGGGATCGTCCTCCGGCCAGAGCGTCTCCGCGAGCAGCTCCCGTGGCGCCGGCCGGCCGCGCCGGGCGACGAGGAGCTTCAGCAGGTCGCGCGCCTTCTTCGACTGCCATTCCGATGCGGGAACGGGCTCGCCGCCGCGGAGCACCCTGAAGCCGCCGAGCGTCCGGATCTCGAGCGGCCTCGCGCTGCGGTCCAGCTCCCGGACGAGGTCCGCCGCCTCCGCCTGCAGCCCGTGTGCGCCGAGCTCGCCGGCGCGGGACTGCACGTCCGCCGCGAGCGTCCGGCCCTCGGTCCCGCCGAGGAGCCGCGCCCGCGCGAGCTCGACCCGCGCCTCGCCGAGCGGATTGCCGAGCTCGCGCCAGATCGCGGCCGCCTCGCCGAGCCGGCGGCGTGCGAGCTCCGGCTCCGCCTCGACGCCGCCGCGGAGCTCGAGCGCGTCGGCGAGCGCGGGCCGGTGTCCATGTGCGCGCGCGTCCGCCTCCGCCTCCTCCGCGTACGCGAGCGCCGCGCGCCGGTTGCCGCGCCCGCGGGCGGCGACGCCGGCGGCCACGAGCGCCTCCGCCCGGTAGATGCTGCCGCCCGTCGCCTCGAGCGCGCGCGCGGCATGCTCCTCCGCGGCATCCGGCTCGTCGTCGGCCAGGAGTCGCACGAGCCCGATCCGCGCCTGCGCCCCGACCTGGATCCCCGTACCGACGACCAGCGCCTCCTCGTAGGACGCGCGCGCGAGCGCGCGGTCGCCACGGATCCGGTACGCGTCGCCGAGGTCGGCGAGGGTCATCGCGAGGTTGCGCGAGCCGAGCCGGAGGTTGACCGCCCGCGAGGCCTGCATGTCCGCGACGGCCTCCTCGACGCGGGCCAGCTGGAGGTTCGCCATGCCGCGGATGCTGAGCGCGAAGCCGCGCCCACCGGCGTAGCCGGAGAGGTCGCTGAGCCGGACCGCCTCGTCGGCGTAGCGGATCGCCTCCGCGAAGCGGCCGTCGAGGATCAGGCCGTTCGCGTAGTTCGCGTGCGCGCGCACCGACTGGAGGACGTCACCCGCTCGACGGGCGTGCTCGAACGCCTCCGCGTGGTGCTCCTCGGCCACGCGGCGGTCGCCGGCCAGGAACGCGATGGCCCCCGCGACGACGTGCGCCGCGGCAAGCGCCTGGGAGTCGTCGCAGGTGAGCGCGAGCGAGAGCGCGCGGCCGGCGTCGTCGCGACCGGCGTCGGAATCGCCGCGCATCCACTCGGAGCTGGCCCGCCACGCGTGGAGGAGCGAGAGGTCGCGCGGGTCGGCACCGTCCTCGCCACCGACCTGCGCGTAGACGGCGAGCGCCTCGTCCAGCTCGGCCCGGAGATGGTGGACCATTCCGAGCCTCCACGCGAGCCCGGGCGCGAGGGCTCCGCGGCGCGCAGCCGCACGGTGGAGGCTCGCGACGGCGTCGCTCCAGCGGCCGCTCTGGAGCTGCGCGTCGGCGACGAGCTCCTCGAGCCCGTCGTCGCGGGCGTCGGGAGGCACGAGCTCCGAGAGCCGGACGACGTGCTCGGCTCCGCCGCTCCTCAGCAGCGCCCGACCGTGGCCGGCGAGCAACCGCGCGACGCCGTCGGCGTCGCCGGCCACCTCGAGCGCGCGCGCCGCCTCCTCGACGCGGCCGGCCGCGGCGAACCAGTCGGCCGCGCGCCGATGGTGCTCGACCGGCCGCTCGAGCGGCAGCCGCGCCCGGGCGTAGTCGCGCACGAGGCCGATCAGCGCGAACCAGCCGACCTCGCCGGACGGCTCGAGGAAGAGACCGCGCTTCGCCAGGCTCGCGAGCGCCTCGCCGGCGCCGTCGACGCCGAGCGCCTCGCAGAGGGCGGGCGTGAAGCGATCGAGCGGCGCGACGGCCCGGACGAGCTCGCGCACGGTCGCCGGCTCGCGCTCGAAGACCTCCTCCGCGAGGTACGCGAAGAGCGCTCCGCCGGGCAGGCGCGCACGCTCCAGCGCACGCAGGCGCTCGCCCGCCGGAGCCCGCGCCGCCGCCTCGAGCGCGAGCCTGACGGCGACCGGCCAGCCGGCGGTCGCGTCGTGGAGCTGCGCCGCCAGGTCGGTCGCGCCCTCGCCGAGCACCGCCTCGACGAGCGCCGCGATCTCGGCGGCCGTGAACGCGAGGTCCGCCGCGACGAGCTCCAGCACCTGGCCCTGGCCGCGGAGGCGCTCGATCGGAAACGGCGCCTCGCGGCGCGAGCAGAGGACGAGGTGGAGGCGCGGCGGCGCCTGGCGGCACGCCGTCTCGATCAGGCGGACCGGGCCGGCCGCGCCCTCGAGCTCGTGCACGTCGTCGAGCACGAGGACGAGGTCGTCGGCGAGCTGCTCGGCGAGGGCGGCGCAGACGGCGGACGCCAGCGCGGCGCCGCGCTCGTCGTCCGCCGCGTCCGGCCCGAGCGCACGGGCGCCGTGCAGCTCCTCGGGGAGCGCGGGCACGCTCGCCTCGAGCGCGTCGAGCATGGCCCGCAGCAACCGCTCGAGGTCCCGGTCGGCCGGCGTCAGCGTGTGCCAGGCACAGCCGAATCGGGAGCCCCAGCGCTCGACGAGCGTCGACTTGCCGTAGCCCGCGCCGGCGACGACGCACGTCAGCCGCTTGGCGAAGGCGCCGTCGAGCAGACGCTCGAGCCGCGGGCGCTCGAGGAGCGCCGGCGTCGCGCCGGGGCCGTCGCGGGTCGGCAGCGCGTGCATGCCTCGCCCGTACTCAACCGCGGGCGGCCGCGGATGTCCAGCGCGCGGTCAGCCCAGGGCGTAGCGGAGGAACACGTGGTCGGCGTGCCGCCGCGCGGCGAGCAGCGTCGCGCCGGAGCCGCCGGGGAGGAGCTCGAAGCCCTCGACGAGCGAAAGCCGGACGGCGGCCGCTCGGCCGGCGAGGAGCGGCGAGACGGTGAGGAAGAGCTCGTCGACGAGCCCCGCCGCGAGCAGCCCGCCGAAGACCCTGGGGCCCCCCTCCGAGAGGATCAGCTCGTGCCCGCGCTCTCGCAGGAGCGCGAGGGCGATGCGCAGGTCGACGCGCGCGCCCGCGTTCACCGCGACGACCTCGGCCGCCGCCGGGACGAGTTTGCGAAGGCCGGGCGCCGCGTCCGAGGTCGTCAGCACGAGCGCGCCCTCCGCCAGCGCCGGATGCGCCGGGTCGAGCGTGGCGCCCGCGGTCACGAACGCGGGAAGCGGCCTCTCGGACAGTCCCACCCGGCGCCGGAGCTCGGCGAACGCGCCTGAGGCGGGCGGGTAGGCGCGCTCGGGACGCCAGGTGCCGCGCGGCGAGCCGACCATCGTCGCGGCGCCCACGAGGATCGAATCCGCGCACGCGCGCAGGAGCGCCATCACGAACCGATCGGCCTCGCTCTCGGCGGCGATCAGCGCGTTCGAGCGCTCGAGCCCGGGGATCGCGACGACGCCGTCGATCGTCTGGACGAAGTTGACGAAGAGCCGCGGCCGCTCGAGCCCGAAGCCGCCGCCGTGGAGCCTGCGGAGCTCGTCCGGAAGGTCGAACTCGGGCAGGCCGGGTCGCTCGGCGAGGAGCTCGAGCGGCGTCAGCGGTGCGCCTCGGCGAGGAACTCGTGGCGGAGCGCCGCGTCGTCCTCGTAGGAGCCGCGCCAGAAGGTCGTGACCGTCCGCGACCCGTCCTCGGAGACGCCGCGCATCTGCGTGCAGAGGTGCGCCGCCTCGAGCCGGACCGCGACGCCGCGCGGCCGGACGAGCTCGAGGAGCGCCTCGGCGATCTGCTCGCCGAGGCGCTCCTGGACGGTGAAGCGGCGCGCGTAGAGCCGGACGAGCCGCGTCAGCTTCGAGATCCCGAGGATCTCCTGGCCGGCGACGTAGCCGACGTGCGCGACGCCGTGGAACGGCAGCGCGTGGTGCTCGCAGAGGGCGTAGAACGCGATCGGCCCCTCGACGATCTGGCTCTGCGAGCCGTCGACGCCGGCGGGTCGCTCCGACGGGAAGGCGGTGAAGAGCTTCGCGTCGCCGTCGTAGCCCGCCGTCGCGTCGACGAGCGCCTGCAGCAGGCGCCGCGGCGTCTCGCGCGTGCCCGGCGTGTCGAGATCCATGCCGAGCCCGGCGAGGAGCTCGGCGAGGTGCCGCTCGTAGCGCTTGAGATCGGCGGGGGCGAGCGCCCTCGGCTCGTCCTCGAGCGGGGCCGGCGACTGCACGACGACGGGCTTCACGAAGTCTCCTCCTTCGGTTCGGGGACGAGCCGGGCGAGCAGCTCGCGGCGGAGCGCGAGGAGGCCGACGAGGCCGAGCTCGCCGAGCGCGAGCCAGGCGAACGCGAGCGGGTGCCCGAGCGCCATGCAGACTCCGAACGCCGCGAGCTGCGTCGTCATGCCCAGGTTCGCGAGGACGGCGACCGTCGCGCGGTCGTGGTAGGCGAGGCGGGCACGCTCGTCCGAGCCGCGCAGGCGGCGCTCCACGAACGCCCCGATCAGCCGATCCTGCGGCGCGTAGAGCGCGACGTAGACGCCGCGCAGCAGCCGGTCGGCGCGGCCGGTCGCCTCCGGCATCCCGACCGCCGCGACGCCGCGCTCAAGCTTGTAGAGCCGCTCGGCGTTGAAGTTCGCGCTGAGGACGAACGTCACGGCGAGGAAGCCGGCTCCGGGCAGCGCCCAGCTCCCGGCCGCGAAGCCGGCCGCCGCGAACAGCCCCGCGTTCACGAAGAGGTCGAGCTCGGAGTCGAGGTAGCGGCCGAAGACGGTGACGCGGCCGGAGAGGCGCGCGAGCTGGCCGTCCGCGTTGTCGAGGACCGTCTTCAGCTGCAGGACGAGCGCGGCGACGATCGCGTGCCCGCGGGCGAGCTCGACGGCGGCGGCGATCCCGGCGAGGCCGGCGGAGGCGGCGACGGCGGGCGGCGGCACGCGCAGCGGCAGGAGCGGGACCACGACGAGGTGCGCGAGCGGCCGGAACACGAGCTCGCACAGGTACTCCCGGGCGACCTTCGTCTTCCGCGAGGGCGCGAGGCCGGGCACCCTCACGGGGCTGTGAAGCCGATGCTCCAGTGCGTGCCGTTGCAGAAGGGCTTGTTCGCCGAGCCGCCGCAGCGGCACAGCGCCTGCCGGTTGCGAGCCTCGTACGGTGTGCCGTCGGCGGCGACGACCCGGACGGCGCCGGTGACGAAGTAGGGCCCGTCGGGCGATGGCAGGATGCGCGCCGGCAGCTCGTCCTCGACCGGCCCCGCCTCGCGCAGCGTCGCGGCGAGCGCTCCCGAGGGGCAGCGCCCGACCTGCCGGGCGATCGCCGTCGCGCCGGCGGCGCCCGCGTCGATCCACGGGTCGCGCCGGCTCGCGAACACGGCGGGCAGCTCGTCGGTGCAGAACCCGAGGTGCGCGCAGAGCGACCGGTCGTCGTGGATCGTGACGCCGTCGCCCTCGTAGTCGCGGGCACGCCCTGCGACCGGGCCGCGATCGGCGGTCTCGTTTCCGTCGAAGCCGATCCGCGCATGCGTGCCGTCGCAGAACGGCTTGTTCGCGGAGCCGCCGCAGCGGCAGAGGAAGAAGCGCTCTCCGCCGGCGAGCACGCCGCCGCCGGCAGCCACGAGCTCGACGCCTTCGCAGGCGTACGGCCCGTCCTCGGTGACCCGGATCTCGGCCATCACGGTCAATCCTCCCGCATCGCCCTCCGGACCGCTGCATTCACCCGCACCACCTCCCCCACGCTCCAGGCCTGCGCGACGCAGCCGCCGGGCGAGCGCGGCTCGTCGCCGTCGTAGACCTCGGCGAGGTGGCCGAGGCCCGCGCGTCGCAGCTCGGGTTCGAGGCCTTCGAGGAGCTCGGCCGCCTGCCGCGTGCCGGCCTCGCCGCGCACGGCGAGCAACGCGTCGACGTACGGCCCGAGCAGCCACGGCCAGACGGTGCCCTGGTGGTACGCGCCGTCGCGCTCGGCGACGCCGCCCGCGTAGCGGCCCCGGTACGCCGGGTCGGCCGGATCGAGCGAGCGGAGCCCGACCGGCGTGAGCAGCCGCTCCTCGGCGACGCCGAGGAGCCGCTCGGCGCGGTCGCCGGTCACGAGCGGGAACGGGAGCGACAGCGCGAGGAGCGCGTTCGGGCGGATCGACGGATCGCGCGAGTCGCCGTCGACGACGTCGTACAGGTAGCCGGCCGCCTCGTTCCAGAACCGGTCGAGGAAGCTCGCCTCGGCCCGATCGGCCTCGGCCGTGAGCGCAGCCGAGGCCCCGGATGCGCCCGACCGCTCCTCGAGCCGCGCCGCGACGCGCAGCGCGTTCACCCAGAGCGCCTGGATCTCGACCGGCTTGCCGATCCGCGGCGTGACGACCCAGTCGCCCACCTTCGCGTCCATCCAGGTCAGCTGGACGCCGGGCTCGCCCGCGCGCAGGAGCCCGTCGTCATCGACCCGGATCCCGTAGCGCGTGCCGCGGCGATGCCACTCGAGGACGTCGCGGAGGAGGGGCAGGAGCTCGCCCTGCACGAGCTCGTCGTCGCCCGTCGCCTCGAGGTAGCGGTGCGCGGCGACGAAGAACCAGAGCGTCGCGTCGACGGTGTTGTACTCGGCCCCGCCGCCCGCGTCCGGGAAGCGGTTCGGGATCATCCCCTCGCTCGCGCTCGCCGCGAAGGCGCGCAGGATCTCGCGCGCCTCGTCGAGGCGGCCGGTCTCGAGGGCGAGGCCGGGCAGCGCGATCATCGTGTCGCGGCCCCAGTCGGTGAACCAGTGGTAGCCGGCGAGGATCGTCGCGAGCCCGTCGCCGCGGCGGACGAGGTACGCGTCCGCGGCGAGCGTCAGCGCGCGGCCGAGGTCGTCGGCGGGAGCGTTCGCGAGCAGCGCCTCGCGCCGTGCCCGCTCCGCCTGGAGGAGCGCGCCGGCGTCCCTCGCGGGGTCCGGCTCGATCGAGGCGACGACGCCCAGCGGCGTGCCCGGCTCGAGCCGGACTGCGAGGACGCCCGGGGTGAACAGGTCCTCGCGGAAGTCGAGGCCGCGCTCGAGCTCGCGGACGTACTCGAAGTCGCGCCACCAGTCGGGCTCGGCCGTGAACTCCGCGTCCGGAACCGAGAGCGCGACCTCGGGGACGCCGTCGTACGGCCGGAGGCGAAGGACGCCGTCGGCGAACGCCGCGTCGCGGCGGATCGCGTCGTTCTCGTGCTCGAGCGCGTGGTAGTCGCGGCCCGCCACGAACGGGCGCAGCTCGAGCCCCACCGGCTCGGGTCCCTCGAGCTCGTAGACGACGACCGTCGTGTTCTGCCCGCGGACTCCGGCGATCGTCCGCCGCAGCCGCGCCTCGCCGAGCCGGTAGGTCCACACCGGGAAGAGCTCGCGCTCGAACGATTCGAGCAGGAGGTTCCCGGCCGGTGCGACCGCGCCGGGAAAGCGGTTCGCGCCGAGCTCGTACCGCTCGCCGCCCGCGACCACGGCCTCGTCGAGCTTCGAGAGCAGCACCAGCCGGCCCGTCGGCGGGGTCGTCGCGGCGACGAGGAGCCCGTGGTAGCGGCGCGTGTGCGCGCCGGCGACGGTCGACGACGCCCAGCCGCCGATGCCGTTCGGTTCGAGCCACTCGAGGCGGCACGCGGCGTCGAAGTCGTGGAGGAGCGGCGCGTCGAGGGCGATCCTCATGCTTCTGCCGAGTCGCCCGCGGGGGATTCGTTACGCGATCACCGTCGCCGCGATCCGCCAGGGGTCGCGGACGAGGAACCCGCGCGGGAGCTCCTCGACGGGCACGCCGGCCGCGGTGAGCCGCGCCCTCGCCGCAGCGACGTCCGCCTCGGACGGCAGCTCGATCGTCCAGTGGTCGAGCCCCGCGACGTGCTCCGGCGCCGGGCCGACGCCCTGCCCGCGCCAGGTGTTGAAGCCGAGATGGTGGTGGTAGCCGTCGACGGAGACGAACGCGGCCATGCCCAGGTTCGCCTGCTCCTCGAAACCGAGGACGTCGCGGTAGAACGCGAGGCCCTCCTCCACGTCGCCGACGTGGAGATGGACGTGCCCGACGCGAAGCCCTGCGCCGACCTGCGGCGCCGGCGCCTCGCCCGAGACGACGCCGAGCAGACCGCGGATGTCGAGCGGATGCGGGCCGCCCGCGTAGACGGCGTCCCGGGCCGGCCATTGCTCCCGCGGCCGGTCGGCGGCGAGCTCGATGCCGTTGCCGTCCGGGTCCGGCAGGTAGATCGCCTCGTGCGTGCCGTGGTCGGACATCCCGTCGATCGGCGTCCGCGCGTGCGCGAGCCTGAGCGCCGCCCGCGCGAGCTCGAGCCGCGAGGGGAGGAGGAGCGCGTAGTGGTAGAGGCCGGCGTGCCGCCCGGCCGGCCGCGCTTCCGGGTCCTCGTGGAGCACCACCGACGTCTCGCGTCCGTCGCCGAGCTCGACGGTGCCGTCGTCCCGCGCGTGCGTGAGCAGGCCGAGCTGCGACTCGTACCACGCCACCGAGCGGTCGAGGTCGGAGACGATCACGTGGACCGGCCCGAGCCGCAGGGCCGCCGGCAGGCGCGCCTCCGCTTCGCGAACCTCCGTCGCCGGCTCCATCGGGCCAAGCGTAGCCCGCGCAGCCGGAGGCAGTAGGGTTCGGCGCGGCGGGCAGCCGCGAGAAAGGGAGTCGACACATGGGTCGGTTGCTTCGCCGATTGGCTGTGGCCTGCTGCTGCGGAGTCCTCGCCGCGACGCTCGCGGGCGCGGCGGGCGCCGTCGGGACCGTGACCGAGTTCCCGATCGCGACGAGCGGAAGCCAGCCGATGGAGATCGCCGCCGGCCCCGACGGCAACCTCTGGATCGCCGAGCAGGCGGGCAACAAGATCGCGAGGGCCACGGTCGCAGGGGCGGTGACGGAGTTCCCGGTACTGACGGCGAACGCCGGCCCGCACGGGATCACGGCCGGACAGGACGGCAACCTCTGGTTCACCGAGCGCTTCGCCGACCGGATCGGCCGGATCACGCCGACCGGCACCGTCACGGAGTTCCCGCTTCCGACCGGAGGCTCGCCGTGGTCGATCGCCCCCGGCCCGGACGGCGCCCTCTGGTTCACGGAGTACACCGGAAACAGGATCGGCCGGATCACGACCGCCGGCACGATCACCGAGTACCCGATCACGACCGGCAGCAGCGGGCCGTTCGGCATCGCTGACGGCCCGGACGGCGACCTCTGGTTCGCCGAGAGCTCCGGGAACCAGATCGGCCGGATCGACCCGACCACGCACGCCGTCACCGAGTTCCCGCTCCCGAGCTCGTTCAGCTCCGTGGTGGGGATCGCCGCCGGCCCGGACAAGAACCTCTGGTTCGCGGAGCAGAAGGACCGCATCGGCCGGATCTCGCCGAAGACGGGGACGATCAAGGAGTTCACCCTGCCGGAGGTCGGCGACGGCCCGACGCAGATCGCGAGCGGAGCCGACGGAGCGCTCTGGTTCACCGACTTCCAGTCGAACAGGATCGGGCGGATCACGACCGCCGGCGCGATCACGTCGTTCCCGGTCCCGACTGCGAACAGCCAGCCGCTCGGGATCGCGCCCGGCGCCGACGGCAACCTCTGGTTCACGGAGAGCAACGCCAGCAAGGTCGCGCGGATCACCGACCAGCCGAAGCCGGCGGTCTCGCTCTCGCCTCCGGCGGCGCCGCCGTCGACGAAGGTGACCGTGAAGGGCTCGGGCTTCGGCGCCTTCGAGGTCGTCTCCGTGAAGCTCGACACGACCGTGGTCGGGACGCCGACGACCTCCGCCACCGGCGCCTTCTCGCTGTCGCTCACCGTGCCGAAGACCGACCTGCCGGGCAACCACCCGGTGAAGGCGACGGGCGCCACGAGCTCGCTGGCCGGGTCGCGCAACCTGATCGTGCGGACCGACTGGCCGAAGTTCCACTCGGACGCGGTCGACTCGGGGTTGAACCCGTACGAGAACGTCGTCGGCACCTCGAACGTGTCGTCGCTCGCCGCGGCCTGGACCGGCGCGACCGGGGGACAGGTCGTCTCGTCGCCGGCCGTCGCCGGCGGCGTCGTCTACCTCGGCTCGACCGACGGCAGGCTCTACGCCTTCGACGCGTCGGGCTCGAGCGGCTGCTCGGGCACGCCGAAGACGTGCCAGCCGCTCTGGACGGCGACCACGGGCGGCCAGGTGCTCTCCTCGCCGGCCGTCTCCGGAGGGGTCGTCTACGTCGGCTCCTCCGACCACGACCTGTACGCCTTCGACGCGGCCGGGAAGAAGGGGTGCAGCGGCGTGCCGAAGACCTGCCTGCCGCTCTGGACGGCGGCCACCAACGGCAACGTGGCGACTTCGCCCGTCGTCTCGGGCAGCGCGGTCTACGTCGGCTCCCTCGACGGCAGCCTCTACGCCTTCAGCGCCTCCGGCAAGACCGGCTGCTCGGGCACGCCGAAGACGTGCCAGCCGCTCTGGACCGGCGCGACCGGCGGAGCGATCGCGTCCTCGCCGGCCGTCTCCAAGGGCGTCGTCTACGTCGGGTCCGACAGCGACGAGCTCCTCGCGTTCGACGCCGCCGGCTCGACCGGCTGCTCGGGCACGCCGAAGACGTGCCAGCCGCTCTGGACGGCGCTCACGGGAGGGACGGTCGAGTCGTCGCCCGCCGTCGCGGGCGGCGTCGTCTACGTCGGCTCCGGCGACGGCAAGCTCTACGCGATCGACGCGGCGGGGGCGACCGGCTGCTCCGGGTCGCCGAAAACCTGCCAGCCGCTGTGGACGGCGCTCACGGGCGGCGCTGTCCACTCCTCGCCCGCCGTCGCAGCGGGCGTCGTCTACGTCGGCTCGAACGACGCCAAGCTCTACGCGTTCGACTCGGCCGGGCACACCGGGTGCTCCGGCTCGCCGAAGACATGCCTCCCGCTGTGGACCTCCGCGACGGCGAGCGGCTTCGCGGACTCGTCGCCGGCCGTGGCCAACGGCGTCGTCTACGCCGGCAGCCTCGACGACACGATCGACGCGTACGGCGCCGCCGGTACGACCGGCTGCTCGGGCTCCCCGAAGACGTGCGCCGCGCTCTGGTCCGCCACGACGGCGGGCAGCGTCGAGTCGTCGCCCGCGGTCGCGAACGGCGTCGTCTACGTCGGCTCGAACGACGGGAAGCTGCACGCGTTCCACCGCTAGATCAGGCCCTTGCGCCGCGGGCGGCGGCGTTGTAAGCAGAGCCGGTGCCGGCCGTTCTCCGCCACCACGTCGCTCGGCCACGGCTCGTGGACGCGGTGGCCGCACGGCCGACCGCGCTCGTCGCGGCCGGCGGCGGCTACGGGAAGACGCTCCTCGCGGGCGAGCTCGCGGAGCGGCTCGAGCTCGCGACGGTGAGCGTCGCCCTCGGCCCGCGGGACGGCGAGCCTGCGGCGCTCGTCGCGAGGCTCGTCGCCGCGCTCGAGCGGACGCGGCTCGCCGACGCCGCGGCCGCCGTTCGGGAGCTGGCCAACCGCCCCGGGGAGGCCCTGCTCGGGCTCGCGCCGGCGCTCGCCCGCGAGCGCGAGCCGGTGCTCGTCCTCGTCGACGACGCACATCACTTGACCGGGGAGAGCGCGGCGACCCTCGCCGAGCTCGCCCGCGAGCTCCCCGCGGGTCATCGCCTGCTCGTGCTCGCGCGCCGGCTGCCGGCCGTCCTCGAGCTGCTCCGCGAGGCCGGCGCGACCCTCCTCGGCGCGGCCGAGCTTGCCTTCACCCGCGACGAGGCGGCCGAGCTGTGCGGCCGCGGCTTCGGGCTCGAGCTCGCCGACGCGGACCTCGCCGCACTCGTGCGCGCGACCGCCGGCTGGGCGGCGCCGCTCGTCCTCGCCGCCGAACGGCTCGCCCGCTCGGACGACGTCCACGCGGAGCTCCAGGCGATCGTCGACCAGCGCGCCCCGCTCCGCTACCTCGTCCGCCGGCAGCTGGCCGACCTCGACGAGCCGTCGCGGGCGGCGCTCGTCCAGCTCGCGCACCTGCCGCTCGTCTCGCCGGCGCTCGCCGCGGCGGTCGCCGGCGACGAGCGGCTCTTCGACCGCGCCGCCGCGGCCGGCCTGCCCTTCGGGGCGCGCGCCGACGGCTGGTACGAGCTGCCGGGCCCGGTTCAGGAGCTCCTCCGCCGCGCCGCGCCGCTCGAGCCGGACGCCGCCGCGCGAGCGGCTCGCGCGTACGCGGAGGCAGGCGAGCTCGCCGAGGCGCTCCACGTCCTGCTCGCTGCGGGCGAGGCCGGCCAGGCGGCCGGTCTCCTGGCCGGGCTCTCGCCGGAGGAGGCCGACGAGCTCGGCTACCTCGAGCTGCAGACGCTCGCCGACGCGCTCCCGGAGCCGGAGCTCGAGCAGCACCCGCTCGCGCTCCTCCACCTCGCACGCTCGTGCGAGCCCGCCGCGCAGACCCGCGCCAGGGCTCGCGCGCTCGAGCAGGCGGCCGCGATCGCGGCGCGGGCAGGCGACGCCGCGCTCGCCCGGGCAGTCGAGGCGGAACAGGCACGCGACCTCGTGCGCGACGGGCGTGCCGACGAGGCCGAGGCGAAGGCCGCCGGGCTCCTCCGGGAGACCGGCGCCGGCGAGCTCGCGACGCGCGCCCGGCTCCTCGACGTCCTCGGCCGCTGCGCCGCCTGGCGGCGGGACGACGCCTCGCTCGAACGCGCCGAGCGGCTGCTGCGGGAGGCGGCCGCGCTTTGCAGACAGCTCGGCCAGCGCAGCTGGGAGTCGCAGGTCGCGCTCCCGCTCGGGCACGGCGTCCACTACGCGCGCGGACGGCACGAGCAGGCGCTCGAGACGCTCGACCGCGTCCTCGAGCAGCTGCCGGGCCGCAGCCGCCACCGCGGCGTGATCCTCGCCTTCTACGGCGACATGCTCGTCGACTGCGGGCGCTTCGCCGAGGCCGAGGCCATCGTCGAGGAGGCGCGCCGCCTCGGCGCCTTGCTCGGCGACCGGCGCGTGCTCGCATACGCCGCGTGGACGGCGGCCCGGCTCGCCTCGCAGACCTTCGACGCGGCGCGAACGCTCGAGGAGGTGCGCGCGGCCGACGCCGAGCGGGGCGACTGGTTCGACCACTCGACGGGTGTCGACTTCCTCGCCGACGCGGCCGACCTGCTCGATCGGGTCGGAGAGACGGCCGCTGCGCTCGGCTATCTCGAGCGGGCCCGCGCGCGGCGCGACGAGGCGCCGCTCGCGGTCGCGCTCGCCGAGGCCGCGGTGCTGGCGCGCTCCGGCGACCCCGAGGAGGCCGAGCGGGCGCTCGCGCGCGTCGAGGAGCTGCCGCGCCTCGAGCCGCGCGAGCGCTGGCGGCTACCGCTCCTCCGGGCAAGTGCGGCGCTGCGGCGAGGCGACCCCGCCGCCGGCCGGCTCGCGGCCGAGGCGTTCGACGCCGCAGCGGCGCTCGGGAAGCCGTTCCTCCCGCTCGTTCGCGAGCCGGCGCTCGCCGAGCGGCTGCTCGCGCTCGCCGCGGCGTCCGGCTCCGCGGCGGCGGCCGCGCTCGCCGGTGCGAGGTCGCCGCTGACGGCGCGCGTGCTCGGCGGCTTCGAGGTCCGGGAGGGCGGCCGGCCCGTCCCCCTCCCGCCCGGGAAGCCGGGGCAGCTCGTCAAGCTCCTCTGCGTCTCGGGCGGGCGGCTGCCGCTCGACGCGGCGATCGAGGAGCTCTGGCCCGAGGTGGATCCGGCGACGGGGCGCCGGCGTCTCCGGAACGTCCTCGCGCGCGTCCGGGCGGTCGCCGAGCTGGTCGAACGCCGCGGCGAGCTGCTCGCGCTCGCGGACGTCGAGGTCGACGCCGACCTGTTCGAGACCGACGCGCGGCGCGTCCTCGACGCGGGCGAGCGGGCACACCTCGCGCGGGCGCTTGCGCGCTACCGCGGGCCGCTGCTCCCGGACGACCGCTACGAGAGCTGGGCCTCGGCGCCGCGCGAGCGGCTCGAGCGCCTGTTCCTGCGCCTCGCGGACGTCGCGGCCGAGGCGGCAGCGGCTCGCGGCGACGTCGACGAGGCCGTCCGTCTGCTCGAGCGGGCGCTCGAGCTCGAGCCCTTCGACGAGGCCCGCTACCTCCGCGCCGCCCGGCTGCTGCTCGAGCAGGGCCGCCGCGGGCCGGCGCTCGCGCTGCTCGGCCGCGCCACCCGCGCGCTCGGGGAGCTCGGGATCCCCATCTCGCCGCAGCACGAGGAGCTCGCAGCCGCCATCAGGCGCTGACGGCGAACGTCGGTGGTACGTCCGTGGTACGCGCGCCGCGTACCGTCGCCGGCGTGTTCGTCTCGATCCTCCTGCGGCTCCTCCCCGAGCCGCTCGCGCACGGCCGGCTCGTCGGCCGCGTCGAGGTCGTCGAGACGGGCGAGCGGACGGTCGTGCGGAGCGTGGACGAGCTCGTCTCGCTGCTCCGCGACCGGGCGCTCGAGGAGCGAACCGACCCGGGAGAGGAGCGCTGAGATGCAGAAGCTGCTGGTCACGACGTGCCTCGCTGCCGTGCTGGCAGGGGTTCCCGCCTCGCTCGAGGACGCCCGGCCGGCATCGCTCCCGGCGCTCCCGGACGCTGCGCGTGCGGTCGTCTCGCGCACGCTCGGCCGCGACGCGGCGGCCTACCGCGTCCGTCGGGTCGCGGGGACGCTCGCCGCGTCGAACCCGGCCCAGGGCCTCGAGGTTCGGTTCACTCGCGCGGCCGTCCGCGTGCGCTCGGGCTCGACGAGCGTCGGCCTGCGCCTGCGCGCGCTCGGGTACGCCGGCGCGCTCACGCCCGCGGCCGCCGCCGAGCCCCGCACGAGCGCGAACCGCGTCTCGTACCGGCGCGGGCCGCTCGTCGAGTGGTACGAGAACGGCCCGCTCGGCCTCGAGCAGGGCTTCACGCTCGCATCCCCTCCGGCCGGGCCGCAGCACGGCCCGCTGACGGTCACGCTCGCGCTTTCCGGGGCCTCGGCCCGGATCGCCGGCCCCCGGACGCTCGCCTTCGCCGGCTCCGACCTCCGCTACGCCGGCCTGGCGGCCTACGACGCGGCCGGGCGGCAGCTCGCCGCGTGGCTCGAGCTCCGCGGGCGGACGCTGCTGATCCGCCTCGCCGACGCCGGCGCCACGTACCCGCTGACGATCGACCCGTTCCTCCAGCAGGCGAGGCTCGCCGCCTCCGACGGGCAGGCGACGGACGGCCTCGGCTCGTCGATCGCGGTCTCGGCGGACGGGCAGACGATCGTCGCCGGCGCGCCGCTCGCGGACGGGACGGAGGGTTGCTGCCTGAACCACACGGACGAGGGCGCCGCCTACGTCTTCGTCAAGCCCCCGACCGGCTGGGCGAACGCGACCGAGACGGCGAGGCTGTCGATGTCGGACGGCCTGATCCCGCAGCCGACCGGCCACGACCTGTTCGGCACCTCCGTCGCGATCTCGGGCGACACGATCGTCGTCGGCGCACCCGACGCGCCATTCCAGCAGCAGGATCACGGCGCGCTCTACGTGTTCGTCGAGCCGCCGACCGGCTGGACGAGCACGACCGAGACGGCGAAGCTGCTTCCGGCCGACAACGGCGGGCTGCTCGGCCAGTCGGTCGCGATCGGCGCCGGCACGATCGCCGCCGGCGCGCCGGTCGCGAACGTCGGCGGCGCCTTCACGGGCGCGGTGTACGTCTTCACGGGCTCCGGCGGGAGCTGGGCCCAGGCGGGGCGGCTGACGGCCGCGGGCGTCACCGAGCAGGCGAGCCTCGGCAGGTCGGTCGCGATCTCGAGCGCGGGCGACACGATCGCGGCCGCGGCTCCGGCGGCCACCGTTTCCGGCAACGCCGACCAGGGCGCCGTCTACGTCTTCGCCGAACCGGTCGCGGGCTGGGCCGACGGGACCGAGACCGCGAAGCTGACGACCGCCGACGGCGCGGCGCAGGATGCGCTCGGGACCTTCGGGATCGCGCTCTCGGGCGACGGGAGCATGCTTGTAGCGGGCTCGGAGGCGGCCCTCGGCGGGAAGGGCGCCGCCTACGTCTTCACCGGCTCGGGCGCCAGCTGGGCGCAGGCTGCCGAGCTGAGCGCCTCCGACGGCGCGGCCGAGCAGTTTGGCGGCTCGGTGGCGATCGGCGGCACCGACACGGTCGTCGTCGGCGCGCCGGGTGCGGCGAACAACCGCGGCGAGGCGTATCTCTTCACCGAGCCGTCCGGCGGCTGGGCCGACGAGAACGAGTCGTCGACGCTCACCGCGTCCGACGGCGTGGCGAACGACCGGCTCGGCACCTCCGTCGCCGCGTCGCCGACCGCGATCGTCGCCGGCGCGCCCGGCGCCACGGCGAGCGGCGGCTTCCCGGGCCCCGGCGCCGCCTACGTCTTCGGGACGCACACGCTCACCCTGCGCAAGCGCCTCTTCCCAGCCTCGGACGCCGGCCGGTTCGACCTGAAGGTCGGCTCCACGGTCGTGAAGGCGGGCGCGGGCGACGGCGACTCGGGCGCGCTCGATCTCCCGCCGGGCACGTACACGATCAAGGAGACCGCCGTCCCGGGAACGACGCTCTCGAGCTACGCGAGCTCGATCGACTGCACCCTCAACGGCGCGACGGGGCCGAGCGGCACCGGCACGAGCCTCGCCGTCAGCGTCGCCGAGGGCGACCAGCTCGACTGCACCTTCACGAACGAGCGCCGCGGCACGATCACCGTGCGCAAGTCGCTCAGCCCGGCGGGCGATCCGGGCCGCTTCGAGCTCCTCGTCGGCTCGACGGTCGTGAAGTCCGGCGCGGGGAACGGCGACACGGGCACGGGAAGCTTCGCGCCGGGGACGTACGCCGTGAGCGAGGCGTCGGACACCGGCCTTCTCTCCGACTACTTCAGCTCGGTCGCCTGCAGGAAGAACGGCAAACCGGACGTCTCCGGGTCAGGCTCGAGCATCGACGTGACGATCGGGTCGAGCGACGCCGAGGACTGCACGATCACGAACGTCCGCAAGGCGACGGCGACCCTGACGGTCAAGAAGTTCATCAATCCGTCCAGCGACGCCGGCAAGTTCACGTTCCTCGTCGACAGCACGCTCTTCGCGAGCGCGCTCGGGAACGGCGGCTCCCACGCCGGAACGGTGAACGAGGGCACGCACACGATCGTCGAGCAGGGCGCGGGCAACAGCGGCACCCAGGTGACGAACTACGTCGGCGCGATCACCTGTACGAAGAACGGCCAGCCCGACGGCTCCGTGTCCAGCTCGTACCGGATCACGATCACCCTCGCGAAGGACGACGACGAGGTCTGCACGTTCACGAACACCCGCAAGCCGAAGATCACCCTCACCAAGGCGCTCTCGCCGGCGAACGACCCGGGCCGCTTCGACCTGAAGGTCGACACGACGACCGTGGCGAACGGCGTCGGCAACGGCGGCTCGGGCAGCGGCGTCTTCCCACCCGGGGCCCATACCGTCAGCGAGAGCGGCGGCGGCACGGACTACACGAGCTCGATCGCCTGCGACAACGGCCAGAGCGGGAACGGCACGAGCCTGCTCGTCTCCGTCGGCCCGGGCGGCTCGCTCCACTGCACGTTCACGAACGTGCGCAAGCAGCCGAACCCGACGATCACGGTCTCGAAGACGCTCGTCCCGGCAACCGACGCCGGGCGGTTCGACCTGAAGGTCGGAGGCGACGTCGTCCGGGCGAGCGCCGGGAACGGCGACTCGGGCGGCGAGCAGGTGGCGCCCGGCTCGTACAGCGTCGGCGAGACCGCGGCCACCGGCAGCCTCCTCTCCGACTACGTCAGCTCGATCGCCTGCCGCAAGAACGGTGCGGCCGACGTCTCCGGCGCCGGGACGAGCATCACGGTGACGGTCGCCCAGGGCGACGGCGAGACGTGCACGATCACGAACAGGCGCAAGGCGACGGTGACGCTGCGCAAGTCGCTCGCGCCGACGTCCGACGCCGGCCGCTTCACGCTGAAGGTCGGGAGCACGGCGGTGGCGACGGCGATCGGCGACGGCGGCTCCGGCTCGCGCGCGGTCCCGCCGGGCACCTATCTCGTCAAGGAGGTCGCCGCGGCCGGCAGCCTCGCGGACTACGCGAGCTCGATCGCGTGCACGCTGAACGGCGGGGCGGGGCCGTCCGGAGCCGGCACGAGCCTGCAGGTGACGCTGGCCGCGGGCGACGCGCTCGACTGCACGTTCACGAACCTCCGCGACGCGACGATCTCGGTCGCGAAGTCGCTCGCGCCCGCTGACGACCCGGGCCGGTTCGACCTGCTCGTCGGTCCGACCGTCGTCGCGGCGGCGGCCGGCGACGGCGGGTCCGGCGCGACGAAGGTGGCGCCCGGGACGTACGCCGTCTCCGAGCAGGCATCGTCGGGCAGCCTCGCGGATTACGTCAGCTCGATCGTGTGCACGAAGGACGGCTCGCCCGACGTCTCCGGCGCCGGCACGAGCATCCTCGTGACCGTCGCGCCCGCCGACACCGAGGCGTGCACGATCCAGAACCGGCGGAACCGCGTCTCGATCACGCTGCGCAAGGCGCTCGTCCCGTCCTCGGACGCGGGCCGCTTCGACCTCCTCGCCGGCTCGACCGTCGTCGCGGCCGCCGCCGGCGACGGCGCGTCCGGAACGGCCACGTTCGCCCCGGCCTCGTTCACGCTGAAGGAGCGGCCCGCCGCCGGGAGCCCGGCCCTGTCCGCGTACGACGCGTCGATCGCCTGCACGCTGAACGGCGCCCCCGGACCCCACGCGAACCGGGCGAGCCTGAAGGTGACGCTCGGGCCGGCCGACGCGCTCGACTGCACGTTCACGAACGTCCGCAGGGCGAAGATCGCCGTCAGGAAGGTGCTGAGCCCGACGACCGACCCGGGCCGCTTCGACCTCCTCGTCGGCTCGCTCGTCGTGAAGGCGGCGGCCGGAAACGGCGACTCGGGCTCGAGGCTCGTCGGGCCGGGCACGTTCACCGTGCACGAGCGGGCGTCGAGCGGCAGCCTCGGCGACTACACGAGCTCGATCGTGTGCACGAAGAACGGGTCGCCGGACCTCTCCGGGCCGGGCACGAGCCTAGCGGTGACGGTCGCCGCCGGGGACGTCGAGTCCTGCAAGGTCAAGAACACGAGGAAGTGACAGCGTGGGCGGTGGACGAAGATTTACGCTTCCGGCACGAACGCGTTGCAGTCGCGTATCGGGTTCGCCGGTAGGATCGATGCCGGGTGGCGGGTGGAGCTTTCTTCCCCACCCAGGGTGGGGAGTTGGGGCGGGGGATTGGGCGGGGGATGTGGGCCGGACTCAGGGCGCGGGCTCGCAGCTCGAGAACTCGGACGTGTTGTGCGTCGAGTTGTTCGTCGCCGTGGCCGTGATCCCGACTCCGGCGCCGAGCGGCCCGACGGCCAGCGTCCACGTCCCGCTCGAGGTGGTGACCGCACCGAGGAGGACGTCGCCCTCGGGATCGCCGCAGGTGGCGTTGTCGAACACCTCGACGCGCTGACTCCCGCCCGCGACGGTCCCCTTGATCGTCGTCTTGGACGCGGTCGTGCTCACGGACGTGATCGTCGGCGCCGCCACGCCGCCGTTGCCGCTCGACGTCAACGCGATCCCGATGCTCGAGTTGGCGGCGATCGAGTTGCCGAGGATCGAGTCGCCGAGCGTCGTGCCGCCGTCGACCTGCACGCCCGCCTGGCTGAACGAGATCGCGTTGTCGGCCCCGGCCGTCTTGCCGCCGATCGTGTTGTTCGACGCGCCGTTCCAGACGAGGACGCCGTCCACGGTGTTCGGGATCGCGCCGGTGCCGGCGGCGTCCGTGCCGATGTTGTTGCCCTCGACGGCGTTCCCGGTCGTCCCCGCGTCCTGCACGTCCACGCCGTAGGAGCTCGCCGAGATGACGTTCCCCGTACCGTCCGCGGTGCCGCCGACGGTGTTCTTCGTCGCCGCGCCGAAGATCGCGAGCGCGTACGTGCCGTTCTTGAGCGCGCTCGTGCCGGCGGCGTTCGTGCCGATCAGGTTGCCCGCCACGACGTTCCCGGTCGTGCCGCTGCCCGAGATGCCGACGCCGAGGCCCTGGTTGCCGGAGATGACGTTCCCCGCGCCGGCGCCGCCGCCCCCGACCGTGTTCTTCGTCGCCTTCCCGTAGACGCTGACGCCGGCCGCGCTCCCGTTCGCGAGCGCGGCGGTGCCGGCGGCGTTCGTGCCGACGTAGTTGCCCTGCACGAGGTTCCCCGTCGTGCCGGCGCCCGAGATCCCGATACCGCCGCCCGTGTTCCCCGAGACCAGGTTGCGCGCGCCGGCGCTCGTGCCGCCGACGGTGTTCGTCGCCGCGCCGCCGAAGACCGCGATGCCCGACGACGTGTTCGCGACGACGGCGTTCCCGGCCGCGTTCGTCCCGACGTAGTTCCCCTCGACGAGGTTCCCGGTCGTCCCGGCGCCCGAGATCCCGATACCGCCGCCCGTGTTCCCCGAGACGACGTTCCGCGCGCCCGAGCTCGTGCCGCCGATCGTGTTCTTCGTGGCCTTGTTGAAGACGGCGACGCCGGTCGAGCCGTTCGCGAGCGCGGCCGTGCCGGCGGCGGTCGTGCCGATCCAGTTGCCCTTGACGACGTTGAGGCTCGTCCCCGCGTCGCGGATCCCGACGCCGAGGCCGTCGTTGCCCGAGATCAGGTTGCGCGCGCCCGACGAGCTCCCGCCGATCGTGTTGCTCGTCGCGCCGTTGAAGAGGAACACGCCCGCGCCCGGGTTCCCGAGGTCGCCCGTCCCGGCCGCGTTCGTGCCGATGTAGTTGGCCTCGACGAGGTTGCCGCTCGTGCCCGGATCGGAGATCCCGACGCCGTTGCTGTTCCCCGAGATGACGTTCCGCGTCGCCGAGCTCGTGCCGCCGACGGTGTTGTTCGTCGCGCCGCCGAAGATCGCGACGCCGGAGAAGCCGTTTCCGTTGCCGAACGCGGCCGTGCCGGCGGCGTTCGGGCCGATGTAGTTGCCGCGGACGAGGTTCGTCTTCGTGCCGGTGCCGGAGACGCTGACGCCGCTGCCCGTGTTGCCGGAGATGACGTTGCGAGCTCCCGCGGCCGTGCCGCCGACGGTGTTGCCGGCCGCGCCGGCGAAGATCTGGACGCCGTTGCCGCTGTTGAAGATCGTCGCCGCGCCCGACTCGTCGACTCCGATGTAGTTGCCCTCGACGAGGTTGCCGCTCGTGCCGGCGTCCTCGAGGCTGACGCCCGCGCTCGAGTTCCCGGAGATCACGTTGCGCGCGGCCGCCGTGGTGCCCCCGATCGTGTTCTTCGTCGCTCCCTGGAAGACGACGACGCCCCTGCCGTTGTTCGTGACGGCCTTCGTGCCACCCGCGTCCGTCCCGATGTAGTTGCCCTCGACGACGTTGCTGCTGGTGCCGGCCTCGGCGATGCCCACGGCGCTGAAGCTGTTCCCCGAGATGACGTTGCGGGCGGCCGCCGTGGTGCCGCCGATCGTGTTCTTCGTGGCGCCACCGTAGATGTCGACGCCGTTCCCGTCGTTCGCCAACGCCTTGGCGCCGCCCGCGTCCGTGCCGAGGTAGTTGCCCTGCACGAGGTTGCCGCTCGTCCCGGCGTCGAAGATGAGGATCCCGTCGCCGGCGCCGCCGCTGTTCCCAGAGATCACGTTGCGCGCTCCGGCGGCGGTGCCTCCGATCGTGTTGCTCGTGGCGCCGCCGTAGATGGCGATGCCCGCGCCGTTCCCGAGATCGGTCGTGCCGGCGCCGTCGACGCCGATGTGATTCCCCTCGACGAGGTTGCCGCTCGTGCCGGTGCCGATGAGCTCGATGCCGGCAACGGTGTTCCCCGAGATGACGTTCGCGGCGTCCGCGGTCGTTCCGCCGACGACGTTCTTCTGCGCGCCGAAACCGACGCCGACGCCGCCGGCGTTCGGGATCGGAGCCGCGCCAGCGGCGTCCGTGCCGATCAGGTTGCCGGCGACGAGGTTGCCGTTCGTGCCGGCGTCCCTGAGGTTGACGCCGTAGTTGCTGTTTCCGGAGATCAGGTTGCCGACGTCTGCGGCCGTGCCGCCGACGGTGTTGCCCGTGGCTCCGTTGTAGAGCTCGACGCCGGGGCAGCCCGCTCCCCCAACGCAGCCGTCTCCGTTCCCGATGTCGGCGGTGCCCGCTGCGTTCGTGCCGATGTAGTTCCGCTCGACGAGGTTTCCGGTCGTGCCGGCGTCGGAGATGCCGACGCCGCCGGCCGCGTTGCCGGAGATGACGTTCCCGGAGTCGGTCACGGTGCCGCCGATCGTGTTGCCCGTGGCGCCGCCGTACACGCTCACCCCTGCCAGCCCGTTCGGGACGGCGGCGGTGCCGGCCGTATTCGCCCCGATGACGTTGCCCTCGACGGCGTTCCCGGTCGCGCCGGCGCCGGAGATCGTGACGCCGCCGCCGGTGTTCCCCGAGATGACGTTGATGTCGCCCTCGGCGGTGCCTCCGATCGTGTTCTTGTTCGCCGGGCCGACGATAGTCACGCCGTTCGCGCCGTTCGCGAGCGCGCTCGTGCCCCCGTCGTTGGTGCCGATGTAGTTGCCCACGACCTGGTTCCCGCTCGTGCCGGAGCCGGAGAGCTCGACGCCTGTCTGCTCGTTGCCCGACACGACGTTGCCGCGAACGGCGTTGTTCGTCGCACCGCCGAAGATGGCGACGCCCCGCTCGTCGTTCGCGACCGCCGCCGTGCCGGCACTGTTCGTGCCGATGAGGTTGTTCTCGACGAGGTTGCTGATCGCGCCCGTGCCGGAGATGTCGATGCCGTCGAAGACGTTGCCGGAGATCACGTTCGACTGATCGGCGCTCGTGCCGCCGATCGTGTTCTGCTTCGACTCGACGTCGATTCCCGCACCGTTGCCGAGCGACGAGGCACCGTCGGTGCCGATGTAGTTCCCCTCGATCTTCGTGCCGGGCGCGAGGATGTGGATCGCGGTGCCCCACCGGGTGATCTCGAGCCCGCGGATGACGCTCGGCCCAGCAGCCACGACGAGCGCCGTCCCGGCCCCCGAGCCCTGGTCGAGCCGGATCAGCGGCGTGCCCGTGAAGCCATCCTGCGACGTGCCGTCGATCGTCAGCGCCCCGGTGATGTCGGGCAGCGGCGAGGCCGGCGTGATCGTCTGGGCGCCCGAGCCGATCGAGAAGAGGATCGTGTTCGCCCCGGCGGCCGCGTTCGTGCAGAGGATCGCCTGACGGAGCGAGCCGAGTCCGGAGTCGGCCGTGGTGTCGACCTCGATCGACGAGCCGGCGAACGGGCAGTTGGGATCGGTCGCGGGCTGCGAGAACGGCCGGTCCGCCGCCCCTGCGCCGACCACGATCACGAGTTGACACGCGAACAACGAAGCCGCCGCCAGCTTCGGGTTCACCCTCTCCCTCCCTCTCAGGCCCGCAGCGGGTCTGTACCACTCGCAACGTACCACCGTGTGCCGGCTGCGCACAACCCCTTTCCTGCTAGGGGCTTCCCCCGATGCGCCCGGGCGGCCGTTGCGCTTCGCTCCAGGCAAAGGCGAAGAAGGAGGTTTCCATGGACACCGACGTCCTCGTCGCCTACGCGTCGAAGCACGGGTCGACCCGCGAGGTAGCCGAGCGGATCGCCGGGACGCTCGCGGCCGAAGGCCTCGACGTCGAGCTCGAGCCGGCCGGAGACGTCCGCACGCTCGACGGCTGCCGCGCGGTCGTGCTCGGCAGCGCGCTCTACATGGGCCGGCCGTGCCAGGAGGCGCGCGCGTTCGTCCGCCGGCACCGGCAGGCGCTCGCGGAGATCCCGTTCGCGGCGTTCGCGCTCGGCCCGGGCGACCTCGAGCCGGAGCACTGGCAGAGCTCGCGCGAGCAGCTCGTCCGCGGCCTGCGCGGCCTCGAGCCGCGCGCGCTCGAGGTCTTCGGCGGCGTCGTCGACCCCGACAGGCTGAGCTTCCCGTTCAACCGGATGCCGGCCGTCGACCTGCGGGACTGGGAGGCGATCGAGCGCTTCGCCCGGACGCTGCCCGCCACGCTCGGCGTCGCTACGAGATCAGCTGGTACGGCACGCTCGACAGGATCACGCGAGGCTCGAACAGGAGCAGCCGCTTGAGGTAGAGCGCGCGCTGGTTGTGCAGGAGCCGCGCGACGCCGCGGACGATCAGCTCAGGCATCACGACGACCGCGACGGCCTCGGGATCCTCCGTGATCTCGCGCAGCCGCGCGAGCAGCGGCCCCGCCAGGTCGCGGTACGGCGATTCGACGACCTCGAGGTCGACGTCCAGGTCGAAGCGGCTCCAGTCGTCGCGGATCCTGGCCGCGTCGTCGGCGTCGTAGGCGAGGTAGAGCGCCCTCGTCTCCGGCAACCCGAGCGTCTCCGCGTAGCGGAGCGCGCGCAGCGAGGCCGCGTGCAGACCCGAGATCGGGACGATGCAGACGGCGCGGCGCGGCTCCGCGGCGGCGCCGCCCTCCCGCTCGAGCACGTGCGGGACGTTCGCGATCGCGACGCCGGGCTCCGAGAGCAGCCGCCGCTTGAGCGCGAACGTGGGCCGGAAGACCGCCGCCGCGAGCGACGGCCGCCGGAAGAGCTCCGGGACGACGACCGTGACGAAGTCGCTCTCGCCGTGCGGGAGCGCCCAGACGTAGTCGATGACCGCCTCGAGCGGCTCGCCCGTCGCGGGCAGGATCTCCAGGTGCGGGCGCCCCGCCGCCCAGCGGAAGAACCGCGGCCGGATCGCCGGGTCGGCGCCCTCGAAGGGCACGTGGACGGCGTGCAGCTCGTCCGCGGCGATCGTCTGGGCGTACCAGAGGCCGGTCGACGTCGCCTGGTCGAGCCGCTCGGCGTAGAGCACGGTTCGCGAGCTGCGCACCGGCTGCGCCGCGACCGCCTTCGCGCCCGCGCGCAGCCGCCTCGCGACCACGCGGTAGTGCCGCTTGATCCCGAGGAAGGTGATCACGAGCAGCGGGATCGCGACGACGACCGCCCACGCGCCCTCCGTGAACTTCGTCGCGATCACGATGACGCCGACGATTCCGGTCGCGACGCCGCCGACGCCGTTCACGACGGCGCTCACCTGCCAGCCGGAATCGCGCGTCCGGAGCCAGTGCTTGACCATCCCGAACTGCGAGAGGGTGAACGCCGTGAACACGCCGAGGACGTAGAGATGGAGGAGCGAGTTGACGTTCGCGCTGAAGACGACGATCAGCGCGATCGCGATCGCGGAGAGCACCACGATCCCGTTCGAGTAGACGAGCCGGTCGCCGAGGTTCGAGAACTGGCGCGGGAAGTAGCCGTCGCGCGCCATCAGCGCGGCGAGCCGTGGGAAGCCCTGGAAGGACGTGTTCGCCGCGAGGATCAGGATCGCGAACGTCGTCACCTGGACGACCCAGAACATGAAGTGGGCGGCCCCGTGCGGGAAGACGCCGTCGGCGAGCTCGGACACGACCGAAACCGACGAGCTCGGCCGGGCGTGCATCTTCACCGCGAGCCAGGAGACGCCGAGGAAGAGCGCGATCCCCATGGCGGCGACCATCAGCAGCGTCTTCGCGGCGTTCGACGACTGCGGGCGCTTGAACGCCGTGACGCCGTTCGCGATCGACTCGGTGCCGGTCAGGGCGGCCGAGCCGGACGCGAACGCCTTCAGGAGCACGAAGACGCCGATCGCGCCCGTGCCGGCGAGGAGCGGGTGCGGCACGTTCGCCTGCGGGCAGCTGCCGACGGCGCACTTCTCGATCCCGACCCCGACGAGCGCGAACATCGCGGCGAGGAACGCGTAGGTCGGGAGCGCGAAAGTCAGCCCGCTCTCGCGGACGCCGCGGAGGTTGACGAGCGTGATCACGACGACCGAGATGACCGAGAGTCGGACGTTCCAGCCCGCGATCGACGGCACCGCCGAGCTGATCGCGAGAACGCCACCGGCGACCGAGACGGACACCGTCAGGACGTAGTCGACGAGGAGCGCCGCGCCGGCGACGAGCGACGAGACCGGCCCGAAGTTGTCGCGCGCGACGACGTAGGCCCCACCGGCCGACGAATACGCGCGTACGACCTGCGTGTACGAGATCGCCACGATCGCGAGCAGCGCGGAGATCCCGATCGAGAGCGGGAAGACGAGATGCCCCGACGACAGCGTCGTCCCGATCAGGACGACGAGCGCGGCCTCGGTCGCGTAGGCCACGGACGAGATCGGGTCGGACGAGAAGATGGGGAGCGCGAGGAACTTCGAGAGGAGCGTCTCCTCGAGCTCGTGGGTCGGCCGCGGGCGGCCGATCAGGAGCCGCTTGAGCGCCTCGCCGCCGCGCATCCACGCACCGGGAGGCGGAAGCTCCTCCGCCCAGTCCGGCCCAGGCTCTCGCGCGCCCGCCGGCCGCTGTTCTCCCACGGCCATCGGGGATCACGCTAGACGCGGCCGACGCGCGCGTCGTCCCCGGAACGGGAATCTTGAGGGTTTCTTGAGCCGGCGCGCGGGCTTCTTGACGTGCCCTTGAGGACGACCGGTCTACGGTCGGAGCATGGCCGTCTCCGCCCAGCCGTCCCCGCGTGGGCGCGCGATCGCGCCGCACCGGACGATCGTGGTGCCCGTCACGGGGAGCTCCGGGCGAGCCGTGGCCGCGGCTGCGTCCCTGGCGGCCCGCGACGGAGCGGCGATCCACCTCCTCCACGTCCTCGAGGTGCCGCGCGAGCTGCCGCTCGACGCGCACTTCCCGGACGAGGAGCACGCCGCCTGGACGCTCCTGCGGAACGCGCAGGCGCTCGTCGAGAGCTACGGCGCCGGCGCCGTCGTGTCGCTCGAGCGGGCGCGGAGCGCGGCGGACGCGGTGGTCGCGCGCGCGGACATGCTCGACGCGGACCTCCTGGTCGTGGGCGTGCGCGGCCCGGCCGCCGGCCGCCACAGCCTGCTCGGCCGGACGGCCGCCGCGATCTTGCACCATGCGGAGTGCCGCGTCATGGTCGTCCGCGAGAGGCAGTCAGCGCGCTGAGACGAGGAGCCGAGCGAGCACCGCGCCGAGCCCGGACCGGTCACCCGCGCGCGGTCGGATCGACGAGCCGGTAGCCGGCGCCGGGCTCCGTGAGCAGGTAGCGCGGCCGGGTCGGGTCGGGCTCGAGCTTCCGGCGGAGCTGCGAGACGTAGACGTGGAGGTAGTGGGACTCCTCGCCGTAGGCCGGCCCCCAGACCGCCTTCAGGATCGCCCGGTGCGTCAGGAGCTTCCCTTCGTTTCGCGCGAGCAGGCCCAGCAGGTCGAACTCGTTCGGCGTCAGCGAGATCGTCCGCCCGTCGACCGAGACGAGCCGGCGCTCGAGGTCGATCTCGAGCCCGCCGATCCGCACGACCGGCTGACCTGCCGGAAGCGAGCGCCGGAGCGCCGCGCGGAGCCGCGCGAGCAGCTCCTCCATCCCGAACGGCTTGGTCACGTAGTCGTCCGCGCCTGCGTCGAGCGCCGCGACCTTCTCGCGCTCGTCTCCGACCGCCGAGAGGACGACGATCGGCACCGAGCTCCACGTCCGAAGCTCACGGCAGACCTCCGTGCCCTTCCGGTCGGGCAGGATCAGGTCGAGGATCACCGCCTCGGGCGGGCGCATCGCCGCCGCCGCGAGCGCGCGCTCGGCCGTCGCCGCCGTCTCGACGTCGTAGCCGGCGCCGCGGAGGTTCGTCTGCAGCGCACGCAGGATCTGCGGCTCGTCGTCGACGACGAGGACCCTGACCTTGCTCAAGTCCGGACGCGCGCCGGCATTTCGGCCCGCGGCAGCTCCAGCACGAACGACGCGCCCTTGCCGGGCTCGGACTCGGCCCAGACGCGGCCGCCGTTCGCCTGCGCGAAGCCCTTGGCGATCGCGAGGCCGAGGCCGGTGCCGCCGACGGCGCGGCTGCCGCGCTCGAACGGCTCGAAGATCCGCTCGAGCTCGCCGGCCGAGAGCCCGGGCCCGCGATCGACGATCCGCGTCAGCACACGGTCTCCCTCCGCGGACGACACGAGCCGCACCGGGTCGGCGGAAGAGGAGAAGCGGAGCGCGTTCTCGAGCAGGTTCACGAGGATCCGCTCGATCTGCGTCGCGTCGACGCGAACGGGCGGGAGATCCGCCGGGAGCTCGACGGACACCCGCGCCGCGTCGGGCCCCAGCTCGTCGAGCGCGCGGCCGACGAGCCCGTCGAGCGTCCACAGCTCGCGCCGCGGCCTGGCTGCGCCCGTCTCGAGCCGCGAGAGGTCGAGCAGGTTGCCGACGAGCCGGTCGAGCCGCTTCGTCTCGGTCTGGACGGTGGCGAGGAGGGCGGCCCGGTCGGCCTCGCCGAGCTCGAACGACGGGTCCTCGAGCCCGTCCGCCGCCGCGCGGATCGCCGTCAGCGGCGAGCGCAGGTCGTGGCTCACGGTCCGCAGGAGCGCGGTCTTCACGGCGTCGCTCCGCCGGAGCGCCTCGGCCTCGACCGCCTTCCGGCCGAGCCGCTCGCGGTCGGTCGCGACCGCGAAGAGCGACGCGAGGCCGGCGAGCAGCCGCTCGGCGGCGTGGCTCTGCGGCCGCGCCTGCAAGTCGAGGAAGAGGCGCCCGACGTGCCTGTCTCCGACCGCGAGGTCGTGCGCCGACTCGCCTGCCTCGGGCCGGCGGCGCGACTCGAGCTCGATCGTCCCGCGGCTCGCGCCGAGCACGTCCGCGACCCGTGCCGAGATCGACCGCAGCTCGTGCTGGACGTGGTCGCTCTCGAGCAGCCGGCGGGCGACGTCGCCGAGCAGCGTCGCCTCGCGCGCCCGCTGCTCGGCCTCGGCCGCGCGCCTCCGCGCCCGCGCGGCGAGCTCGCTGACGACGACGGCGGTGACGAGGTAGACGGCGAGAACGACCCAGTTCTGCGAGTCGCGAAGCGCGAACGTGTGCTGCGGCGGCAGGAAGAACCAGTTGAACACGAGCATGCTCGCGATCGAGACCGGCAGTGCGTACGCGAGCCCGAACGCGACGGCGACCGGGAGCACCGCGAAGACGTAGAGGACGCCGAGGCTGAGCACCGGCGCGACCGGCCGGATGGCGAAGATGACGCCGGTGACGGCCGCGACGGCCGAGACGCTCGCGACGGCGCCGGCGGCATGCCGCGGGAGCGCTCGCACCGCTACCGCCCGCGGACGGCGACCGGCACGCGCTGGACGGCGTTGTTCACGTACCCGCCGACGTTCCACTCCGGCTCGAGCGGCTGCTCGTTCCCGGCCCCGTCTCGCGCGCGGCAGAGGAGCTCGTGCTCCCCCGGCTCGGCGTCCCACTCGTACGTCCAGCCCGCCCACGCGAACGGCGCGGCCGCGGTCTCGAGTGCCGCCGCCGCCCAGGTCGCGCCGCTGTCGACGCTGACGTCGACGCGCTCGATCGGCGCGAAGCCCGACCACGCGCGACCCTCGAGCACCACGCGACCCGGTTCGACGAACCGCCGCCGCTCGGGGAAGTCCGGGAAGCCCGGCGGCGCCATCAGCGCGCGCGGCCGCATCCGCGAGAGCGGCTCCCCCGCCTCGTCCTCGTCCCGGCGGAACCGGTACGCGTGCACCTGCTGGTAGCCCTCGAACGGCCGGTCGACGGCCTCGATCGACGCGAGCCACTTCACGCTCGCCATCCCGTACCAGCCGGGAACGACGAGGCGGAGCGGGAAGCCGTGCTGCGGCGGCAGCGGCGCGCCGTTCAGCTCGTAGGCCAGGAGGACGTCCGCGCGGAGGGCCTCCGCGAGCGGCAGGCTGCGCTCGTAGAACTGCTCGACGCCGCCGTCGATCCCGCGGTCGAGCGCTCCGAAGACGACCTCGACCGCGCCGTCGGAGACACCGGCCTCCTCGAGCACGTCCCGGAGCGGCACCCCTCCCCACTCCCCGGTCCCGACGGCCTCGGCGATCCACGGCTGGCTGAGCGGCCGAGGCTCGAGCCGGGCGCGGCCGTTGCCGGCGCACTCCATCGTCACCGCGCGGCGGACCGCCGGCCGGGCCCGCAGGTCGGCCAGCGACAGCGAGAGTCCGTTGCGGACGAGCCCGCCGACGCGCAGCCGCCAGTCCGCAGGCGCGGCCGGGACGTCGAAGTGGATCAGGAGGTAGTGAAGCCCGACCGGCGTCACCGGATAGCGCAGCGCCTCGAGCGGCATGCCGTGGTTGCGCGCGGCGAGCTGGAGCTCCTCGAGCGTGATCCCCACGACCGAAGGGTACGTCCAGGGGTCGCTCTGGTCTAATCGCACGCGGTGGCCCGGTTCCTCGCGTACCTCCGCGGGCTCGACCCGCAGTTCTCGCGCGCCGTCTGGACGCTCGAGATCGGCACGCTCGTGAACTTCTTCGGCAGCGGGATCGCGTACCCGTTCCTGCTCATCTACCTTCACAACGTCCGCGGCTTCGGCCTCGGGACGGCCGGGCTCGTGGCCGCGGCGATCGGGGCGGTCGGCGTCGTCGCGGGACCGGTCACGGGGCCTGTGATCGACAGGCTCGGCGGCCGGAAGACGGTCTCCGCGTCGCTCGTCGTCTCGGCCGTCGGGTACGCGCTCCTGCCGCTCGTCGAACACCCGTTACAGGCGTTCGGCGTAGCGTTCCTCCTCGGGCTCGGGACGGGGATCTTCTGGCCGTCGACGACGTCGCTCCTCGTCGGCCTCTCGCCGCCCGAGAAGCGGCACACCGCGTTCGCGTTGCAGCGCGTCGCCGTCAACACCGGCTTCGGGCTCGGCGGCCTCGCCGGCGGGCTCGTCGCGACGACCGCGAATCCGACCAGCTTCACCGTCCTCTTCGCGATCGACGCGGCCACGTACGTGGCGATGCTCGCCGTCATGCCGTTCGTCCCCGAGCCGGTGGTGGAGGACGAGCTCGACGAGCACGCGCACGCGGGCTACGCGCGTGTCCTGCGGGACGGCGTCTTCACGTCGCTCGTCGGGCTGAACGTCCTCTTCGTGGCGGCCGGGTACGCGCCGCTCGAGCTCCTGCCGGTGTTCGCGAAGAACCACAACGGGGTCTCCGAGCGCTGGATCGGGCTGATCTTCTTCTGCAACACGGCCGCACTCGTGCTGGCGCAGCTCCCGGTCGCGCGGTTCGTCGAGGGACGCCGCCGGCTACGGGCGCTCGCCGTGATGCCGGCGGGCTTCGCCGTCTGCTGGCTCGCGGTCCTGGCGGGCGGCGCGTGGCTCGACCGGACGGCGGCCGCCCTGGTCTTCGTCGGTGCGGCTGCGGCGTTCGGTCTCTCGACGTCGTTCCACGGCCCGACGCAGGGCGCGCTCGTCGCCGACCTCGCGCCCGCGCGGTTGCGCGGCCGTTACATGGCCCTTTCGGCCATGTCGTGGGAGATCGGCTACGTGATCGGCCCGGCGGTCGGCGGCTTCGTCCTCGCCTCTGCGCCGCTCGCGCTGTGGCCGCTCTGCGCGGCGATCTGCGCGGCCTCCATCGGCGGCGTCCTGGCGGTCGAGCGCAGGCTGCCGGTGGAGCTCCGCCTGACGCCCGGGTAGCGGACAGGCCGTGCCACGCACCGCCCCGCCCTTCCGGGCATGGCCGCGGCGGACGGCGGGGCCTGGCCCCGGCGTCCGCCCCACGCGCAACTTCCGTGACGATTCCGATCCGGCTGCCGAGGATGTATGCGTTCAACCATGCGGCTGATCGTCCGGTTCGGGCATGTCCGGGGGCCTGGCCCCCGGACATGCCCGGAACAGCCGGTTGCCCTGGTATCGGGCGGCCGCGTCCTCAGGGCCAGCCCGTGCCACGCACTCCCGTCCGCTCGAGACGCGGCCGCGCAGACCGAGGTCGATGGGCGCTACCGGCGCACGTTCGCGCCGAGCCATTCGGCGAGCGCGAGCACGCCCTGTTGCTGCGACTCGCCGCCGCCGAGGCCGCCGAGCAGCCCGCCGCCGCCCTTCATCATCAGCAGCTTGAGCCTGTCTCCCTGGCGGGTGCGGAGCCGGAGCGTCAGCGCGGCGGCGTCGAGCACCGCCGACGGGGCCGTCCACCAGCCGTCGCCGGCGCCGTCGAGCTCCGCCTTCTCGATCGACTCGGGCAGAAGCACGACCGGCTCGCCCTTCGCGTCGAACTTGCGGCCGAGCGGTTGCAGGACCAGGCGCCGGTCGGTCACGCCGACGGCGTAGAGGCCGCCGCTGAAGGTCTTCTGCAGCGTCGCCGCCGCGATTCCGCGGACCGACTCCCCGGGCTCGAGCCGCGCGTCGATGTGCGGGCGCGCGAGCACCTCGAAATCGCCTGCCACGCACGGATCATGACAAACGCTCCCGCCGATGGCTTTCCGTGCGCCCCAGGGGTAAGATCGCCGGGAGCCATGCGACCCGAGGACCCCCTCAGTACCCGTGCCGAGCCTGCCGCGCATCAAGCGAGGACGCCCGCGCACGGCCGCGCAGGCCGCGGCGGTCGAGCCGCGCGTCGCTGAGCTCGAGAGCGGCGGGCTCACCTGGATCAACCTGACCGCCCCGCGCGGCGACGAGGCGTCCGGGCTCGCGGCTCGCTTCGGCTGGCATCCGCTCGACCTCGAGGACGTCCTCTCGAAGCGCCAGCGCCCGAAGGTCGACGAGTACCCCGAGTACCTCTTTCTCGTCCTCCACTTCCCGGCGTACGACAAGGCGATCCAGCGGCTGAACGCGGCGGAGCTCGACGCCTTCGTCGGCCCCGACTACCTGGTGACGCTGCCGAACGTCGAGCTGCTGCCGGTGACGCGGCTCTTCCGGCGCTGCGCCGACGACGAGGAGCTGCGCGAGAGCCTCTTCTCGAAGGGCTCCGCCTACCTGCTCTACCACGTCCTCGACGACCTCTTCGACTACTGCTTCCCGATCCTCGACAAGATCGGCCACAAGCTCGACTCGATCGAGGACGAGATGTTCGAGGGCCGCTCGGAGGAGATCGTCCGCGACATCTCCAACGTGAAGCAGGAGATCATCTCCTACCGGAAGATCATCAAGCCCGAGCGCTCCACCCTGCGCGTGCTCGAGCGCTACTCGCAGCGCTACCTGCCCGAGGAGCTCTCGGACGCGTACTTCGACGACATCGTCGACGCGGCCGAGCGCGTCTGGGACCTGCTCGACAACTACAAGGAGGTCGTCGAGGGCCTCGAGGGGACGAACGAGTCGATCATCTCCCACCGCCAGAACGACGTGCTGCGGATCCTGACCGTCTTCAGCGTCATCCTGCTCCCGCTGACGCTGATCACCGGCATCTTCGGGATGAACGTCCACTTCCCGGGCTTCGACACGAGCGAGGCCTTCTGGGCGATCGTCGGGATCATGGTCACGACGATCGCGCTGCTCGCGGGCTACTTCCGCTACAAGCGCTGGTGGTGAGCGTCAGAGCCCGTCGGTGAGGCGGACGCCGGCCCAGAGGCCGGCGAGGGAACCGACCACGCCGCCGACGAACGCCGCCATCGACAGCGCGCCCGCGCCGAACAGCGCCGGCACGGCGCCGCCGATCAGCGAGCCGAGCGAGACCGAGACCCAGACGAGGCTCCGCGAGCTCATCGCTCTCCTATCGGCAGGGCGGCCCTGCACCTCCAGTCCTCGAGTTGCAGCGTCAAGCCGCCGCGGCGCCGCGCCGATACAACCCTTCGTGAGCGCGACGATCATCCCGTTTCCGGCGCCGGCGATGAAGATCCCGAGGCGCCCCCGGCCGGACGGCGCAGAGCTCGAGCTGCTCCGGTTCGTCGCCGAGGGCTTCACGTGCGAGGAGATCGCCGCCCGCTTCGGTCTCGAGCCGGAGGCGGTCGACCGTCTGCTCGAGGAGACGCTCGCGAAGCTCCACGCGCGCTCGGCCGCGCAGGCGGTGGCGATGTGCCTCCGCCGCGGCCTCCTGCGCTAGCCCGGCGGGCCCCGGGCGCAGTAGCCTTCCGCGGGCCATGACGAAGCAGCTGTGGGCGCCGTGGCGCCTCGAGTACGTGACGACCGCCGACGAGCAGGAGGGCTGCGTCTTCTGCCGCGCCTGCGAGCTCGCCGACGAGGAAGGCCTCGTGGTCAGGCGGGGCGAGGCGGCGTTCGCGATGCTCAACAAGTTCCCCTACGCGTCCGGCCACCTGATGGTCGCGTCGTACCGGCACGTCGGCGAGTTCGGCGACCTCCAGGACGCGGAGGCGCTCGAGATCCACCGGCTCGCCGCGGCCGGCGCCGCCGCGCTCGGAACGCTCTTCGGCGCGCAGGGCTACAACGTCGGCTGGAACCTCGGCCGGATCGCCGGCGCCGGCGTCGTCGACCACGTCCATCTGCACGTCGTCCCACGGTGGGCCGGCGACACGAACTTCATGCCGGTGCTCGCCGACGTCAAGGTCCTGCCGGAGCACCTGGACGAGACGCGGCGGAAGCTCGCCGCCGCCTGGCCCTAAAGGTAGGTGCGGGCGATCGCGCGGAGTAGCTCGCCGCGCTCGACCACGACGAAGCGGACGCTCCGGGCGACGGAGCGCGCGACGGCCTCGACGGCCGCCGGATCCCGCGGGTCGGCCATCGCGACGATGACGACCCCCTGCTGGAGGCGGATCGGGAGCGCCAGGTGGCGCCGGGCGAGCTCTTCGGGGAAGAACCGGGCCACGCCGTAGTCGAGATCGAACGAGCGCAGGTCGACGAACGGCAGGTTGGCGGCCGCGGCGATCTGCCGCGGAAGCTCGGTCGGGTCGGGCTCGGCGGGGGCAAGGGCTTCGGGCGCCGGCACCGCGACGAGCTCGCGGAGCCTCGCCTCGAGCTCGGCGATCCGGCGCTCGCGCTCGGCGAGCAGCGCCTCCGCCTCACGCAGCCGGGCCGATTGCGCCTCCACGCGCGGCTGGAGCTCGTGGATCGCCTGCTCGTGCCGGGCGAGCTGGTCGATGAGCGACTCCTCCTCGGCGAGCACGCCCTCGAGCTGCGCGAGGCGCTGCTCGCGATCGGAGAGCAGACCCTCCGCCGCGTGCAGCCGCTCGCGGTAGACGTCGAGGCGGGATCCCATCTGCTCGAGCAGCCGCTCCTGCTCCTCGATCCGGTCGACGATCGACCGCTCGACCGGCTGGCGCTCGCCGACGAGCCGCTCCTCGTTGCGCGCAACCCCGTACTGGGCCGCGATCGCCTCGGCGAGCACGGCCGGCGTAACGAGGCCCTGCTCGACGAGGATCTCCCCGAGCCGGCGCTGCGTGTGCCGCTGGAGGGCAAGCGCGCGCTCCAGCGCCTCGTCCGTCAGGAAGCCCTGCTCGATCAGCATCCGGCCGAGCAGGCGCCAGCTCTGCTCGGGTCGATAGCTGATCGGCGGTGCGGTCACGGTTGCCACGCTCGCGTCTCAGCATGTGCGATCTGCGGGCAGCTGACAATGGCCCGATCGAGGAATTCCTAGGTGCCGAGATCGACGACCGGCGGGAACTCGCTTCGCGCCATCGCGAGCTCGAGCTCTGTGGCCGCCTGCCCGGTCGCGAAGACGACGACCATGGGGCCGGAGCGGCCGGCGACGACGGACGAACCCTCGGCCGCCAGGGCGGTCCTCATCTCGCCCATCACTTCCTTCACCCGGCGAACCCGGAGCTTCGCCTGACGGATGCGCTCGGCGAGCGGCACCACGGGAATCGCTGCGTGCACGAGGCTAGCTGCCATCGTTTCTGCTCCTTTCCCTGAGCTGACGCACTAAGCCTATCAAATTGATAGAAATAGTGCGCGACCCGCTACGAGCCGGAGAGGACGACGCCGAAGGCGTCGGCGAGCCCCGAGGCGCCGGCGGGCGTCAGCCGGAGGGCGCGGCGCTCCGGCAGCCGCTCGACCCAGCCCCGCCGGAGGATCTCGTCGCAGAGCGCCGCGCCGAGCGCCCCCGCGAGGTGGTGCCGGCGCTCGCTCCAGTCGAGGCACGCCCGGGTGAGCGGTCGCGAGCCGCGCCGGAGGTTCTCGGCGTCGAGGCCGAACTCCCGGAGCTCGCGATTCCCGCGAGCGGTCAGCGAGAGGTCGTCACGGTGCAGGAGCCGCCGCCCGCAGAGCGCGTCGGTGACGGCGACGCCGAGCGCACCCGCGAGGTGGTCGTAGCACGTGCGTGCAGCCCGCAGCGCCCTGATCCGGTCGCTCCCGCGGAGCGTGCGCGCCGGCCGCTGCGGCGCGATCGCGGACAGCGCCTCGAGCGCGTCCGAGACCTCCGGCCCGGCGAGGCGCACGCGCCGCTCGCGGCCTCGCGTCTCGACGGCGACGAGCCCTGCGCGCGCGAGCCGCGCCAGGTGCTCGCTGGCAGTCGACGGCGCCACCCCGGCGGCTGCCGCCAGCGCGCCCGAGGGCTGCTCGCCCCCGTCGAAGAGCGCGTCGAGCATGGCCGCTCTCGCCGGGTTCGCGATCAGCTGCGCGACCGCCGCGACGTCCACGTCGCCTTCCACGAGCCCAGCCTACTCCGCCGACGTTTCGGGCCCGCCCGAAGCGTCCGGACCGGTCGCGTGGTAGACAGCCCCATGGCCGAGCGCCACGAGGTCGCGGTCGTCGGCGCCGGGCTCGCCGGGCTGAGCGCGGCGTGGCACCTGCGTGACCGCGACGTGGTCGTGCTCGAAGCCGAGGAGCGGGTCGGCGGGCGGATCCGCTCCGAGCCGCGCGGCCGCTACTGGCTCAACTGGGGCGCACACGTCTTCGGCGGCCCGGGCTCGGAGGTCGGGCGGCTCGCGGCTGCGCTCGGGCTCGACGCCGTCCCCGCGCCGGGCGTCCTGACCGCGCTCGAGCTCGGCGGCCGTGTCTACGCGGGCGGCCGGGTCGAGACGCTGCCGCTGCGGGTGCCGCTCTCGGCGCGCGAGCGCGTGTCGCTCCTGCGCGCGGGCCTCCGGCTGCGCCTCGCCGTGCGCGCGTACGACCGCGTCGTCCGCCCGCGCGCGGGCGAGCCCGAGGCGTCGCGGCAGGCGCGGACGCTCGCGTTCCTCGCCGACCGCTCGTTCGCCGACTTCCTCGGCCCCGTGCCGCCCGTCGTGGAGTCGCTCTTCCGACCGACGATCACCCGCTCGTCGGCCGAGCCGGGGCAGCTGTCCGCAGGCCACGGCGTCGGCTACTTCCACCTCGTCTGGAGGCCGGGCGAGGGTCTCTCGAGGAACATCGCCGGCGGCTCGTCGCTCCTCACGACGGGCCTCGCGGCCGGGCTCCCGCAGGTGCTGACGGGCGTGCGAGCGGTCGAGGTCGAGGCGCTGCCGGACCGGGTCGTCGTGCGGCACGAGGGCGGCGAGCTCGAAGCCGCCCACGCGATCGTCGCGACGCCCGCCCACGCCGCCGCCGGCCTCCTGCGCGGTGTCTCCCCCGAGACGCTGGACGCACTCGGCCGGATCCCCTACGGCCCGTACGTCGTCGTCTCGCTCCTCACGGCGGAGGCCGGGCCGCAGCCGTGGGACGCGATCTACGCGCTCGCGACGCCGGGCCGCGCCTTCAACATGGTCTTCAACCTCGCGAACGTGCTGCGCCCGGGCGCGCCGCGCGAGCCCGGCGGCAGCCTGATGCTCTACTCCGGCGGCGAGCGGCTCGCGCGGCCGCTCCTCGAGCGCGCGGACGACGAGATCGTCGACGCGTACCTCGCCGACCTCGACGCCGCGTTCCCGGGCTCGCACCGTCTCGTGTCGGAAGCACTCGTCCAGCGCTGGCCGCGCGCCCTCCCCTACCCCTTCCCGGGCCGGCAGCTGCTCCAACCTGCGCTCACGAGACCGCTCGGCCGCGTCCACCTCGCCGGCGACTACCTCGGGAGCTTCTACACGGAGACCGCCGCGCGCACCGGCCGCGAGGCGGCTGCCGCCGTCCGGGCTGCGCTCGAGCGGGAGTAGGATCGCGCGACCCGTGAACACCGAGGCCTTCATCACGTGCGCGGTCACGGGCGCCGGAGCGACGACGGCCCGGAGCGAGCTCGTCCCGGTGACGCCGGCGCAGATCGCGGAGTCGGCGCTCGAGGCGGCACGGGCGGGGGCGGCCGTCGCCCACATCCATGTCCGCAACCCGGAGACCGGCGGCCCGTCGCGCGACCCGGCGCTCTACCGCGAGGTCGTGAGGCGGATCCGCGGGTCGGAGGTCGACGTCGTCCTCAACCTCACGGCCGGGATGGGCGGCGATCTCGTGCTCGGCGGGGTCGAGGCGCCGCTCCCGCCGAACCCGGACGGAACGGATATGGCCGGAGCGACCGAGCGACTCGTGCACGTCGCCGAGCTCCTGCCTGAGATCTGCACGCTCGACTGCGGGACGATGAACTTCGCCGAGGGCGACTACGTCATGACGAACACGCCCTCGCTGTTGCGGGAGATGGCCCGGCAGGTCCAGGCGCTCGGCGTCCGGCCCGAGCTCGAGGTCTTCGACGCCGGGCACCTCGTCCTCGCGAAGCAGCTGCTCGCCGAGGGGCTCGTCGACGAGCCGGCGCTGATCCAGCTCTGCCTGGGCATCCCGTACGGAGCTCCCGACGACCCGGCGACGCTGCTCGCGCTGGTGCAGAACCTGCCGGCCGGCTGCGTCTTCACGGCCTTCTCGATCGGCCGGATGCAGCTGCCCTACGTCGCCATGTCCGTTCTGGCCGGGGGCAACGTCCGCGTGGGCCTCGAGGACAACCTCTGGCTCTCGCGCGGCGTCAGGGCGACGAACGGCGCGCTCGTCGGGCGGGCGGTGACGATCCTCGAGGCGATGAACGTCCGCGTGCTCGGTCCGGGCGAGGTGCGCGAGCGGCTGCAGCTCGTGAAGCGGGGCTGAGTTGCGGGTCGCGCTCGTCGGCGGCGGCGTGATCGGCGGCGGCTGGGCCGGGAGGCTCGTCGAGAACGGCGTCGACTGCGTCCTCTTCGACCCGGCGCCGGAGGCCGAGCGGCTCGTCGGCGAGGTGCTGGCCAACGCCGAGCGGGCGTGGTCCCGGCTCACGCTCGCGTCCAGGCGGCGAGGCTCGGTGTCCTTCGCGGCCTCGATCGAGGAGGCCGTGGCCGGAGCGGACGTGATCCAGGAGAGCGTGCCGGAGCGCGAGGAGCTGAAGCGGCGGATCCTGGCCGAGATCGACGCGGCCGCCCCCGCCGCCGCGCTCGTCTGCACGTCGACCTCGGGGCTGTTGCCCTCGCGGTTGCAGGCCGACCTGTCGCGGCCCGAGCGGCTCGTCGTCGGCCATCCGTTCAACCCGGTCTACCTGCTGCCCCTCGTCGAGGTCTGCGGCGGGAAGCGGACGTCCCCGGACGCCCTCGACCGCGCCTGCGCCTTCTACGCGACGATCGGGATGACGCCGCTGCGCCTGCGCCGGGAGGTCGACGGCTTCGTCGCCGACCGGCTGCTCGAGGCGCTCTGGCGCGAGGCGCTCTGGCTCGTCCACGACGGCGTCGCGACGACCTCCGAGATCGACGATGCAATCCGGCTCGGCGCAGGCCTGCGCTGGGCGCAGATGGGGACGTTCCTGACCTACCGGATCGCCGGCGGCGAGGCCGGAATGCGGCACTTCATGGCCCAGTTCGGGCCGGCGCTCGGGTGGCCGTGGACGAAGCTGACCGACGTGCCCGAGCTGACGGACGAATTCCTCGACCGGCTCGCGGCGCAGTCGGACGAGCAGGCGGCGGGGCTGACGGTGCGCGAGCTCGAGCGGCTGCGTGACGACAACCTCGTCGCGATCCTCCAGGCGCTGCGGTCGGCGGACTACGGCGCGGGCGCGGCGCTGAAGGAGCACGAGGCGCGGCTGTTCGACGCGGCGCATGCCGTGGTCGAGCCGGCGGACGAGTCGCGTCCGCTGCGCCTCCACGAGTGCGACGTCCGGGCGGACTGGATCGATTACAACGGCCACATGACGGAGAGCCGCTACCTCGAGGTGCTCGCGAACGCGACGGACGCGTTCCTTCGGCACGTCGGCCTCGACGCGGGCTACCTCGCGCGCGGCCTGAGCGCGTTCACCGTCGAGACCCACATCCGTCACCTCGGCCAGGCGCGCGCGAACGAGCCGCTCGCGGTCGACACGCAGGTGCTCGGCGCCGACGAGAAGCGGCTCCATCTGTTCCACACGGTCGTGCAGCGAGAGACGAGCGCCCTGCTGGCGACGGGCGAGCATCTGCTCCTCCACGTCGACACGGATCGTGAGCGGGCGTGCCCGTTCGAGGAGCCGGTCGCGAGCCGCGTCGCCGAGATCGCCCGTGCGCACGCCGCCCTCGAACGCCCGGAGGCCGCGGGGCGCTTCGTCGGCCAGCCCCGCTGATCCCCCCGGCCGGCCCGGCCATGCCCGGCTCTGTCGACGAAGCTCGTCCGTTCGGGGCTACGTGTGGGGCCAGGCCCCAGGACCTGCCCTAAGCAGACGGCTGCCGGCTCCGCGCCTGGCCTTGGCCTGTGGACGACTCGCGAGAACGTGCAACGGAATCGTCACGTTGCTCATCGTCGGGGCCAGGCCCCGATCGTCTGCCCGCGACATGCCCCGGAAGGGCGCGGCGCGCGCTCGGGCGCTCCGTCCGGGTCAGTCGCCGAGCTCGGTGCGGCGGCGGACGACGTACTCCGAGAGCTCCTCGCGGATCGCGTCGTCGATCGGCGGCTGCTCGTAGTCGAGGAGCGTCTGCCGCCAGATCTCGCCGGCCCGCTCGGCCGCGTCGCGCGCACCCTTGCGCTGCCAGCGCTCGAAGTTCTCCGTCGACGACAGGAGCGGCCGGTAGAAGCAGTCGCGGAACCGTTCGAGCGTGTGCGCCGCGCCGAGGAAGTGCCCGCCGTGGCCGACCTCGAGGTGCGCGTCCCACGCGAGGCTCGCCTCGTCGACCTCGAGCGGCGCGAACTCCGCCTGCAGCATCCGCAGCACCTCGATGTCGACGACGAACTTCTCGTAACACGTCACCAGCCCCGACTCGAGCCACCCTGCGGCGTGCATGACGAAATTCGTCCCGGCCAGGAAGGTCGGCACCATCGTCATGACCGCCTCGTACGCGGCCTGCGCGTCCACGGTCTGCGAGGACGTGAACCCGCCACCCGAGCGCCACGGCAGCCCGAAGCTGCGCGCGAGCTGCCCGGTGCAGAGCAGCCCGATCGCCGACTCCGGCGTGCCGAAGCTGGGCGAGCCCGACTGCATGTCCGTGTTCGACAGGAACGAGCCCAGGATGATCGGCGTCCCCGGCCGCAGCAGCTGCGCGAGGGCGACGCCCGCCAGCGCCTCGGCGATCTGCTGGGCCAGCGTCGCCGGCACCGAGACCGGCGACATCGCGCCCATCAGCAGGAACGGCGTGATCACGACCGGCTGCCCGGCGCGCACGTACTCGAACATCGCGGCGAGCATCCGGTCGTCGTAGCGCAGCGGCGAGTTGACGTTGATCAGCCCGATCACCGCGGGCGTCCGCTCGATCGCCTCGCGGCCGCCGAAGAGGATCTCCGTCATCCGGACGGTGTCCGCCGCGTTCGGGCCCGAGGTGACCGAGCCCATGTAGGGCTTGTCCGAGAGCGTCTGGAGCGCGAAGACCATGTCGAGGTGGCGCGAGTCGAGCGGCCGGTCGTTCGGCTCGCAGATCGTCCCGCCGGGCGAGTCCAGCTGCGGGAACGCCTGCGACAGCCGCACGAGGTTCTCGAAGTCGGCCATGGTCGCGTCGCGGCGCACGTCGCCCTCGCGGATGAACGGGCAGCCGTAGACCGACGTGAAGACCATGTGGTCGCCGCCGATGTGGACCGTGTGCGCCGGGTTGCGCGCCTGGACGTCGAACTCTCGCGGCGCCTTCGCGACCTGCTCGACCACGAACTCCGGGTCGAGCTTCACGATCGAGCCGTCGACGAACTGGCCCGCCTCGCGGAAGACCTCGACCGCGTCCGGGAGGATGAACTCGACGCCGAGCTCGCTGACGATCCGCCGCCAGCCGCGATCGAGCGTGGCCATGGCCTCCTCGGAGAGGATCTCGTAGCGCGGCAACGGGTTGCGGATCACGGCACGCTCCTTCCGTCAGGCGGGGGTGCGCGGATCGTAGTGCGCGTAGGCTGGGAGGATGGCCGGCGTCCGGGCGATCCTCTTCGACTTCAACGGCACGATCTCGGACGACGAACCGCTGCTCTGCTCCATCTACCGGAGCATGTTCGCCGAGCACGGGCGGCCGCTCACCGAGGCGGAGTACTACGCGACGCTCGCCGGGAACGCGGAGGAGGTGATCATCGGCGGCTGGCTCGGCGTCGAGGGCGACGAGCTCGCGCGGCTCGTCCGGGAGCGGGTCGAGCGCTACCGCGCGCTGACGGCCGACGGGGCCACCGTCCCCGCGCGCGCCCGTGAGGCGGTGCGCTACGCAGCCGCGCGCGTGCCGGTCGGCGTCGTCTCGAGCGCGCGGCGCACCGAGATCGAGCCCGTTCTGGCCGCGACCGGACTGGCCGAGGCCGTCGGGTTCGTCGTCAGCGCCGACGACGCCGACGTGCCGAAGCCGGCGCCCGACCTGTACCTCGAGGCGCTGAGGCGGCTCGGGGACGGCCGGCGCCCGAACGAGGTCGTCGCGATCGAGGACACCGACGCGGGCGTCGCGTCGGCGGTTGCCGCCGGGCTCCGCTGCGTCGGGCTCGTCGGGACGCTCCCGCCCGAGCGGCTCGCGGCGGCCGACGAGCTCGCGGACAGGCTCGACGTCGCCCTCGTCCGGCGCCTGCTCGAGTGACGCTGGTCGTCGCGCACCGCGGCGCGTCGTTCGAGCTCCCCGAGAACACCCTGCCCGCGTTCGAGCGGGCGATCGAGCTGGGCGCGGACTACGTCGAGCTCGACGTCCACGCCGCCGCGGACGGCACGCTCGTCGTCTGCCACGACGCGCCCGAGCCGGCCCGGAGATACCCGAGTCTCGAGGAGGCGCTCGACCTGACCCGCGGCCGCGCCGGCGCGATGGTCGAGCTGAAGACGCCGTACCGCTACCGCCGCCACGACGTCGTCGCGCGGGCCCTCCGCCTGCTCGGCGACGTCGACGTCCTCGTCTCGTTCGAGGCCGCCGCGCTGCGGGAGGCGGCACGCGCGCGGCCCGGGCTCCGCGTGCTGCAGCACGTCGGCGACCGCGTCTCGATCCGCGCCGCCGCCGGCTACGCGTGGGCGGCCGGCTTCGACGACGAGCGGCTGACGACCCGCGCGCTCGCCCGCGCCCGGGCGCTCGGCCTCGCGAGCGCCGTCTACACCGTGAACGACCCGGCCCGCATGCGGGAGCTCGTGCGCCTCGGCGTCGACGCGTTGATCACCGACCGGCCGGATCTGGCGCTGGCGATCGTGCGCTGAGCAGCTCGTCGACGCGCCGGCGCAGCTCGGGCTCGTCGAAGCCGCGGAGCGCGAGCGTCGTCCGCCGCCGGAGCACGTCCTCTGCGCGAACCGCCCACTCGCGGTCGCGCGCGTGGAGCACGTGCGCCACGAGCTCCGGTTCCCCCGGGACGAGCGGCTCGAGCGCGTCCGCGTACGCGAGCACCTCGGGCGCGACGTCCGGAAGCGGCGAGGGCGGCTGGCGGTCCCGCACGCCCAGCTCGGCGAGCACCGCCCTCGCGATCCGACGATACGTCGTCAGCTTGCCTCCGGCGACGCTGAGCATCCCCTTCGGACCGCGCAGGATCGTCACCTCCCGCCGCGCACGCGCGGTCCCGGCCGGCCCGAGCGGGAGGACCCGCAGGCCCGCGAAGCGGGCGACGACGTCCTCCGCGCCCACAGCGCCCGGCACGAGAGCCCGTGCGGCCTCCGCCAGCACCTGCGCCTCCTCGGCCGCGTCCACGCCGACCTCGTCCGGATCGGCCTCGTAGCGCTCGTCCGTCGTCCCGAGCAGGAGCATCCCCTCCCACGGCAGGACGAACGAGACGCGGGTCCCGTCCTGGGGGATCGTCAGCGCCGTCGACCACGGCTCCCGCGGGCGCAGCACGAGGTGGACGCCCTTGCTGAGCGCGACGCTCCGCCCTGCTCCAGGGTCCTCGAGCCGGCGTACGCGGTCGACCCACGGCCCGGCCGCGTTCACGACCGCTCGCGCCGCGACGCGCACCGGCGAGCCCTCGATCCGGTCCGCGACGTCGAGCTCGAACGCACCGGCGAGGCCGACGAGCTCCGCGTAGTTGACGACGACCGCCCCGCGCGCCTCGGCCGACCGCAGCACCGCGAGGCAGAGCCTCGCGTCGTTCGTCTGCGCGTCGGAATAGGCCCCGGCAGCCGTCAGCCTCTCAGCCCGAAGCGCCGGCACGAGCCGGCGGGCCTCCGGGGCGTCGACGAGCCGGAAGGCCTCGCCCGGGCTGCCCGCCAGGGCGCGGTACAGCCAGAGCCCGGCGCGGATCGCGGAGCGGCCGTACGGCCCTTCGTCGAAGACCGGCAGGACGAACCGCAGCGGCCGGACGAGGTGCGGCGCGACGCGCGTCGCGAGCGTCTGCGACTCCTGGAGCGCCTCGCGGACGAGCCGGAAGTCGCCCATCCGCAGGTAGCGCAGGCCGCCGTGGATCAGCTTCGACGAGGCGCTCGAGGTCCCCGACGCGAAGTCGCCGCGGTCGACGAGCGCGACCGAGAGCCCGTGCTCCGCGGCGAGCGCGGCGACGCCGGCGCCGACGATCCCTCCGCCCACGACGGCGAGGTCGAACCGCCCGCCGGCGAGCCGGTCGAGCGCCTCCTCCCGCCGCACGCTACGCCTGCAACCGCTCGATCAGGGCGAGGCAGAACTCGGCGGCGCGGGCACCGTCGACGACGCGGTGGTCGAACGTGACGGAGACGTTGCCGATCGAGCGCACCGCGATCTCGCCGTCCCGGACGACGGGCCGCTCGGCGATCCGGTGCAGGCCGAGGATCGCCACCTCGGGATGGTTGATCAGCGGCGTCACGAAGATCCCCCCGAGCTTGCCGGCGCTCGTGACGGTGAACGTCGAGCCGCGCAGCTCCTCCGGCTTCAGCGTCCCGGCGCGCGCACCGTCGGCCAGGCGGCGCACCTCCGCGTCGAGCTCCTCCACCGAACGGCGGTCGCAGCCGCGCACGACCGGGACGAGCAGCCCGTCCGGCGTCTGGACGGCGACGCCGAGGTCGTAGCGGTCGAGGTAGACGAGCGCGTCGCCCTCGAGCCGGGCGTTCAGCTCCGGGTAGTCGGCGAGGGCGCCCGCCGCGGCCGCGAGCGTCCGGGCGACGAGCAGTCGCACGTCGAACCCGGTGAAGTCGCACTCCTCGACGAAGGTGACGGCCGGGATCTCGCGGTGCGCCTTCGCGAGGTGCTCGGCGATCGTCCGGCGAACGCCGCGGAGCTGCTCGCGCCGTCCTTCAGGCGCGGCGCCGCCCCGTGCGGCCGCGCGGACGTCCTCCTCGATGATCTGCCCGCTCGCGCCGGTGCCGGCGACGGACGCGAGGTCGACTCCGAGGTCGGCGGCGATCCGGCGCACGAGCGGCGTCGCGCGGACGCGTGCCGGCCCCGGAGGCTCGGCGGCAGCCGCTTGGACGAGCTCGCCCGGACGCGCGATCGTCACGAGCACGGTTCCGACCGGGACGACCTGCCCCTCGGCGACGTGGATCGCCGCGACCGTGCCGTCGCACGGCGACGGGATCTCGACCGTCGCCTTGTCGGTCGTGATCTCGACCAGCGGCTGGTCCTCGACGATCGCCTGCTCCGCTCGGACGAGCCACCGCGCGACCTCGCCCTCGGTCAGGCCCTCGCCGAGGTCGGGGAGCTTGAACTCGTAGGCCACTAACCCAGGAGCTCTCGGGCCGCGGCGGTGACGCGCGCGACCGACGGCATGTACGCATCCTCGAGCTGCCAGTACGGGTAGGGCACGTCGAAGCCGGTCACGCGCAGGATCGGCCCCTGCAGGTGGAAGATCGCCTTCTCGGCGAGGAGGGCGGCGAGCTCGGCGCCGAAGCCCGCCGTCCGGGGGGCCTCGTGGACGATCACGACGCGGCCGGTCTTCTCGACGGAGGCGAGGACCGCCGCCTCGTCGAGCGGGCGCAGCGACCGGATGTCGACGATCTCGCACGACGCCTCCGGGGCGAGCTCGTCGGCGGCGCGCTCGCAGACGGCGACCATCGCGCCGTAGGCGAGGAAGGTCAGGTCCGAGCCCTCGCGCGCGAGGCGCGCTACCCCGAGCGGGACGACGTGCTCGCCCGCCGGCACCTCGCCGCGAAGCGTGCGGTAGGCGAGCTTCGGCTCCAGCACGACGACCGGATCCGGATCGCGGATCGCGGCCGCGAGCAGGCCCTTCGCGTCGGCCGGCGTCGACGGGACGGCGACCTTGATCCCCGGCGTGTGGACGTAGTACGCCTCGGGCGAGTCGTCGTGCAGCTCGGGCGCGCGCACGCCGCCGCCGTAGGGCATCCGGACCGTGACGGGAAACGCCATCTTCCCGCCGGTGCGCCAGCGGTAGCGGCCGACGTGCGTGATCAGCTGGTCGAGGCAGGGGTAGGAGAACGCGTCGTACTGCATCTCGCAGACCGGCCTGAGGCCGGCCATGCAGAGGCCCACCGCGGCGCCGAGCATGCCGGCCTCCGCGAGCGGCGTGTCGAAGCAGCGGTCGGGCCCGAAGCGCTCGCGCAGACCGGCCGTCGCGCGAAAGACGCCGCCCGAGCGCCCGACGTCCTCGCCCATGACGAGCACGTCCGCGTCACGCTCGAGCTCGACGTGGAGGCAGTCGTTCACCGCCTCGACGAGGGTCAGCTCAGGCATGACGGAGGTTCGGCGGCGGGTCGGCGTAGGCGTTCGCGAACAGAAGCTCGGGATCCGGCTCGGGCTCGGCCTCGGCGGCCTCGATCCCGCGGCGCATCGCCTCGAGCGCCTCCTGCTTGATCGAGGTCGCGAGCGTGTCGTCGAGCAGGCCGAGCCGCCGGAGATAGCGGTCGTAGCGGCCGACGCACTCGCCGCGGCGCTCTTCCTCGACGCGGTCGAGGTCGATGTAGAGCCGCGGGTCGTCGGCGGTCGCGTGGGGGGCGACGCGGAAGTGGACGGCCTCGATCAGCGTCGGCCCGCCGCCGCCGCGAGCCCGCTCGACCGCCTCCCGCGCGGCCTCGTAGACCGCGAGCACGTCACGACCGTCCACGCGCACGCCGGGAATCCCGTAGCCGGCCGCCTTGTCGGCGAGCGTCTCCGCGCGCGTCTGGGCGGAGAGCGGGGTCGAGATCGCCCACTGGTTGTTGTTGCAGACGAGGACGAGCGGCGAGCCCGTGACCGCGGCGAAGTTCACGCCCTCGTGGAACGCGCCCTCGGACGTCGCGCCGTCACCGAAGAAGACGAGCGCGCACGCCCGCTCGCCGCGGAGCTTCTTCCCCCACGCGAAGCCGGCGGCGTGCGGCACCTGCGTCGCGATCGGAACGCAGATCGAGGCGACGTTCCAGTCGAGCGGGTTCCACCAGCCGGCGGGGTGCCCGCGCCACCAGGAGAGCACCGTCGCGGGCGGCAGCCCGCGCAGGAGCCCGATCGCCGACTCGCGGTAGCTCGGGAAGATCCAGTCGTCGTCGGAGAGCGCGTGGAAGGCGCCCGCCTGGATCGCCTCGTGGCCGAAGAAGATCGCGTAGGTGCCGATCCGGCCCTGGCGGTGGTACACGAGCGAGCGCTCGTCGTAGGTGCGAAGCAAGATCAGCGAGCGGTACAGCGCGAGCAGGCCGTCGTCGTCGAGCCCTTCGGGCCGCCGGTCGCCGGCGGAGTCCTCCGCGATCACGCGGCGGAGCTCGGCTACCGACATCGGATCGTCGTCGACACCGCGCGAAGTATTGCGGCCGCGGCAGCGGGCGCTACAGGGCCGGCGACTCGGCCGAGGCGATCTCGTAGATCGTCCATTCGGGCGCGGCGGCGGCGGCGCCCGCCTGGAGCAGCTCGACGACTCGCGCGACCTCGGGCTGGGCCTCCTGCCGTGTCATCGCGTCGCGGTCCTCGAAGACCTCGACGGCGATCACCGCCTCGTCGTCGGTGAGGTCGCGGGCGACGTCGAAGTGCACGACGCCGGGAAGGCTGCGCGATGCCCTGGCGACGGTCGCCATCGCGGCCGCGACTTCGCCCGTCCTCCCCGGTTGGCAGCGGACCTTGAAGCGAACTACGAGCATGCGTTCCTCCTCTGGAGCGGTCGTCGTTGTTCGCGGGCCGCGCCGGGTCGGATCACGCGGCCAGCGCGGCCTGCTCGAGCTGCGGCTTCACCTCCTCGATGAATCGGTCGAGCGTCCGCTTCGCCTCTTCGAGCGTCATGTCGCCCGTCGGAATCTGGAAGACGACGTGATCGGTGAGCCCGCCCTCGAGGACGGCGCCGAGCCGCTCCGCGATCTGCCCTGCCGTGCCCGCGCCCGCCGCGATCGCGTCCTCGTAGTGGGCGAGGATGTGGCGCAGCGGGCCCAGCGCCGCCTCGCACTCGTCCTCGGGCAGCACGAGGTGGTCGTGCCGGTGGACGTTGTGCGCGCGCCGGAGCAATCCCTCCATCCCGCGCCGGGCGATCTCGAGCGCCTCGTTCTCCGTCGGTGCGATCGCGAGCACCATGACGCACCCGACGCGCGGCTTCGAGCCCGGGCCGTCGAGACGCAGCGTGTCGCCCTTGTGCCGGTGCCAGGTCTCGACGTAGAGCTCGTACGTCTCCGGGTCGATCGGCCCCGGCCACATGAGGTTCATGCCGTGCCGGCCCGCCGTCTCCGGGCGCCCCGGGTACCAGAAAGGAATCGTCTCCTGGAGCGGTTTCGTCGCGAGCGGGATCGTCGGGAAGTCGAAGTAGCGGCTGTTCTCACTCGAGATCTGGCCCGTCGCGAGCGCGTCGCAGACGATGCCGAGGATGTCGGTGAACCGGTCCTTCGACTCGGGCCAGGTGCTCCCGAACCAGTAGTGCTCGATCGGTGCGACGCCGCGGCCGACGCCGAACTCGAGCCGGCCCCCGGTCAGCTGGTCGAGCACGCAGAGGTCTTCGACGATGCGCACCGGGTGGTGCAACGGCAGGAGCTTGACCATCGGCCCGAGCCGGAGCTTCTTCGTGACCTGGGACGCCGCCGCCAGGAACAGCTCCTGGTTCGGAGCCATGCAGAGGTCGGAGCCGTGGTGCTCCGCGAGGTAGTAGCCGGAGAAGCCACCCTCCTCGGCCATGCGCATCAGGTCGAGCCGGTCCTGGAACAGCCGGCGCGTGGGCGTGCCGGGAATGTCCTCGATGTGGTCGAAGAGGCCGAAGGTCGGTGTCGACACGAGCGCTGCCCTCCCAGGTCGCCGAAGTTGACGGATCATCTCGCACGCGCAAAGCAGCCGGCGCCGGGACTGCCGGTCAGTCCGGCGCCTCGCGGTAGACCGCGTCGAGCGCAGCCGCCAGCGTCCGGTGCGCCGGGCCCGTCCCGAGGAGCGTCGATCGGGCCGGGTCGACGCCGTGGCGGCGCGCGAACCCGAGCACGAGGCCCGGGAGCGGCGGCCGGCACCAGCAGCGCGGCGGGCCTCCGCCGTGCGGGCACACCGCCGCCTCGACGACTCCCTCGAGGACGCCCGCCACCCGTTCGACCTGGGCGTCGAGGTCCGCCGGGACGCCCTCCGGGCGCCAGTCGAAGACGAGGCACGGCGAGCCGGCACGCTCCCCCAGCACGCCCTCGAAGCCCGGCGTGCGAAGCGCCGCAGCCGCGACGAACAGCCCCGGCCGCCCGCCCGCCCGGGCCGCGCGCTCGAACGCCACCCGCTCCACCGAGGCGAATCCCTCGTCCGCCGACGGCGGCTCCAGCTCCCGGACCGCCCGCAGCTGCGACGTCGGCAGGAGCCCGCCCGGCTGCCGGTCGGCCTTCAGCACCTCGGGGCTCGGGAGCGCGCCGAACCGTTCGAGCAGCCGCTCGACGAGGTTGATCTGCGCCTGCGCGACCGGCGTGTCGAGCCAGAGGCACCGGACGGGGACGCCGCTGCGGGCCGCGGCGTCGACGACGTGGCTGCGCGCAGCACGCGTGAGGTACGTGTTGTCGAGGACGATCCGCCGCGCGCCGCTCGAGAGCTCGTGCTCGAGCGCGTCGGCAACCTCGCGCAGGCTGCCGCCGCGCTCGTCCCGGTTGAGGCGCCGGTAGCCGCGTTCGACGAGGCCGGCTGCGAGGCGGGTCTTCCCCGCGCCCGGGATGCCCATGACGAGCACGACCTCCGCGCGGCCGTCCGGCCGGCGCGGCGCGCGGCGCACCGCCGGACGACCGCCGAGGGCCGCGCGGCCGCGCTCGTCCAGCTGAAGGGTCGCCGCGCTGGCGACGGAGCGCGCCGTCTCGGGCCGGCGCGCGCCGGGGATCGGCACGACGAACGCCGAGAGGTCGAGGAGCCAGGCGATCGCGACCTCGGCCGGCGTCGCCTCGAGCGCGGCCGCGACCTCGGCGAGCTCCGGGCGGCGCGCGAGCCGCCGCGCACGTCCCGGCCCGCCGAGCGGCGAGTGGGCGATGACGGCGATCCCGCGCTCGCTGCAGCGCTCGACGACGCCGCCGCGGAGCGCGCGGTCGTCGAAGACGCTCAGCGCCACCTGGACGGCTGCGACAGGCGCCAGCTCGAGCGCCGCGTCGAGCTGGCTCCGGTTGACGTTCGAGACGCCGACGCGCCGTACGAGCCCCTCGTCCGCGAGCCGCGCGAGCGCGCGCACCGTCGTCGTCCACGGCGTCCTCGGGTCGGGAGCGTGGACGAGGTAGAGGTCGACCGGCAGGCCGTCGAGCGCCGCCAGGCTCGCCTCGCAATCCGCGCGGAGCGCCTTCGCACGGCCGTCGGGGACGAAGGCCGCGCCGTGTCGGGCCATGCCGCCCTTGGTGACGATCCGCGCCCGGTCGGCGGCGCCGGCCTGCCGCAGGGCGCGGGCGACCAGCCGCTCGTTGTCGACGTACGCGCGAGCCGTGTCGAAGACCGTCACGCCGGCCGCAACAGCGGCGGCGACCGTCTCGAGCGCGAGCGCCTCGTCCGCAGGCAGACGCATGCAGCCGAGACCGACGCGGAGCTCCGAGGGGTCGAGCCAGGACAGGCCGCGAGCGTACGCCAGCTGCAAGTGACAGGAGTCGGCGAGCGGGCCTGGACAGGCGGGATGGCGTGGCTTAGGGTCGCGGCTGTGGCCGGCAGCAAGCCGCGGCGCCTCGTCCTGTGTCTCGACGGGACGTGGAACAGCGCGTACAGCCTGAAGCGGCGGAGCGACGGCCACGCGGTCTTCAAGCCGTCGAACGTGCTCAAGGTCGCACGCGCCGTCGTCCCCTACGACGCCGCGGGAGACCGGCAGCAGATCGTCCTCTACCACATCGGCGTCGGCTCCCTCGCCAGGTATCCCGGCGTGTCGAATCGCCTTCTGTCGGTTGCGGACAAGGTGCTCGGGGGCGGTTGGGGCGCCGGGTTCGAGGAGAACGTCGAGGAGGCGCTCGAGTTCCTCGCGCACAACCACGAGCCCGGCGACGAGGTGTTCGTCTTCGGGTTCAGCCGCGGCGCCGCGACCGCGCAGGCGGTGACCCGCTTCCTCGACTGGGCCGGCGGGCTTCCGCTCAAGCACGACTCGTACTACCTGCCTCGACTGTTCCACGACTACGTCTCCCGGCGCGGCGCCGAGCCTGTGGCAGCGGCGCGGGAGCGGATCGACGGGGAGCGGCGCAGCGAGCGCAGGCCGCTGCCGCCGCTCGACGCCTTCCAGCCGGTCGACGTGGTCTTCCTCGGCGTCTGGGACACCGTGATGGCGCTCGGCGCGCGCTTCCGCGCGCGCGGCGCGCACACGTCGGGCGCGAGCCGCAGCTTCCACGTCGGCGAGCAGCCGCCGCGCTGCGTCCGGCACGCCCGCCAGGCGCTCGCGATCGACGAGGTTCGCTACGACTTCCGCCCGGAGATCTGGCGAAGCGCCGCTGGCGCGGACCAGACGCTCGAGCAGCGGTGGTTCGCCGGAGTGCACTCGAACGTCGGCGGAGGCTATGTCGACGACGGGCTCGCCAACCTCGCGCTCCGCTGGATGCTGAAGGAGGCGCAGGCGCGAGGGCTGGTCGTCGACCCCGACTTCGTGGCCAGGTACGCCGGCTACGCGCAGGATCGTCTCTACCGATCGGAATCGTTCGCCTACCGGTGCTTCGACGGGGTGCGCCTGCGGGTCGGGCGCGGCCGGCGCTCGCTCGTGAGCTCGCCGGAGTCGGCCCGGTTCGCGCTCGACCCGTCGGTGATCTGGCGGATCCAGGCCGACCCGCGGGAGGAGAAGCCGGGCCGGCCGGGCGAGCTGCGACACCCCGATCTCAGGCAGCTCTACCGGCCGGACAACGCGGTGCGCTTCCTCGCGTCGAGGCCGGACGTCGGCGCCTTCCTCGGGTCGATCGGCATCGACCCGCCGACGCTCCCTCCGGACGTCACGCGCCGCGTTCAGAAGCGGCACGCATCGCAGGGCAAGCGAAGCGGACCGCTTCAGCGGATCGGCGCCGCGGCACGGCGGATCTTCCGTCAGGGCGCGGCCGGCCGGTTGTAGAAGCGCTCGACGACGTCGGGCCCGTCCGGACGTAGTCGAGACGGACGGGGATGTCGGTGATGTCGTCGTAGAGCGCCCGGACGAAGAGCCGGCTGCCGGCGTGCGAGGCCGCGAGCGCCTCCAGCCGTCGCCAGACGCGCCCCTGGGGGCCATGCCCCTGGTTCAGCCGGCGATCCTGCGGGATCAGGTTGAGGCCGATGCCCTCGTCTCCGCCGGCCGCGCGGGCGACGAGGTGCCCGCGATCGAGCGGCGTCGGGCTGGACGGAAGCGGAAAGCCCCGCATGAAGCGCCTGTCGCGTGGCCGGCGGCTCGCCGTCGTCGTCCCCCAGCCTGCGACGAGCCGGGGCGGTGCCTCCGTCAGCGGCGCGTCGAGGGTCGAGTCGAAGAGATACGTGAAGCCGCTTCCGGTGGTGATCTCGTCCAGCGAGCGCGTGCCGGCGGTCGCAGCGCGGTAGGCGCGCGCCGCCGCCGTCGACAGCTCTGCGAGCGGCGCCATGGGATCGTCGGGCACTCGCTCCGCCGCCTCGCGGAGGACCCGCCCGTAGTCGATCGCCGCGAGCTCCTGCAGCCGGATGCTCCGCAGATCGTCCTCGGTCGGCCACACCCGCTCGTGGACGTGCAGGCCCGGAACCGCGGATACCGCTCGCCTGAACGCCGGCCGGAAGCAGCCCGGGCTCACGAAGTGGAAGCTGTCGAGCTCGCCCCGCTCGAGCGCCTCGGCGATGGCGCGAAGCGTCGCGCTCGAGGGAGTTGCCCGGCAGACGCCCGACCGGCTGAACCTGACGTCCACGCCGCGGCGCGACCCGTCGGGCGACGAGAGCAGGATGTCCGCCTCGACCTTCCGCCGCCCCGGTCGAGCGCCGACGAGCTCCACGCCGAGGTCGAGCCGGGCCCCGTTCGCCCTCGCGCCTCCGAGCGGCGGGCCACCGTCCGTCGCCGGCCACTCCCGGTAGACGAGGCACGCGGCGACGACCAGCGCGGCATCGCCGAGTCCGACCGGCCTCGCAGCCGACACGGTCGTCGACGCCCACGGCAGCAGCGCCTTCACCGCGAAAGGGTACGGCTCCCGCGGTCATCGGCCGTTCATCTGGCCCGCCTACGGTGGTCGCGTCATGTCGGCGGTGGAGGCGAACGAGCTCGGCAAGCGGTACGGCTCCGTCATCGCCGTCGACGACCTGACGTTCGCGGTCGAGGCCGGCGAGGTGCTCGGCGTGCTCGGGCCGAACGGCGCCGGGAAGACGACCGCGATCCGGCTCCTGACCACCGTGCTCGCGCCGTCACGCGGGAGCTTCGCGGTCGCGGGCGTGCCGTCGACGCGGCCGGCGGAGATCCGTGCGCACATCGGCGTCCTGCCGGAGAGCCCCGGCTACCCCGAGCGGCAGACCGGCGTCGAGTTCCTCCGCTATCACGCACGCCTGCACGGCCACGGACGGGCGAGCGCCTCGGCGGTCGCGACCTCGCTTCTCGCGGAGGTGGGCCTCTCGGAGCGCGGGCGCTCGCCGATCGCCTCGTACAGCCGCGGGATGCGTCAGCGGCTCGGGATCGCGCGCACGCTCGTCAACGAGCCGGTCGTCGTGTTCCTCGACGAACCGACGCTCGGCCTCGATCCGGCCGGTCAGCGACACGTCCTGGCGACGATCGCGAGCATCGCGCGCGACCGGGGCGCCGCCGTGCTGCTCAGCACCCACCTGCTCGCGGAGGTGGAGGAGACGTGCTCGCGCGTCCTGATCCTCAACCGCGGACGTGCGGTCGCCGAGGGCACGGTCGCCGAGATCGCGCGGCGCGCCTCCGCGCCTCGGACGGCGAGGCTGCGGGTCCCGGCCGAGCACGCGCGGCACGCGGCCGCGGTGCTCCGGGACGCCCCGGGCGTGCGTCAGGTCGTGCTTCCCGACACGCAGCCGGGCGCGCTCGTCGTCACGCTCGACGGCGACGGGCCGGCGATGAACGCCGGCCTGCGCGCGCTCGCGGACGCCGACATCCCGCTCCTCTCGTTCGAGCTCGAGGGCGCGCGGCTCAGCGACGCCTTCATCGCGATGACGGAGGCCGCGTGACGACCGCCGCCGCCGTCGGCGTCGGCCGGCAGCCGAGGGGTCGGCTGTGGCTCGTCGTGCTGCAGCAGGAGCTGCGCGACCTCTGGCTCGGAGGCCGCGGGCTCGCGCTCAGCCTCGCGTTCGGGGTGCTCCTCAGCATCGTCGCCTACCTGGTCGCGACGAATCGGGGGCTCAACTTCCTCGAGCACCGGGAGACGGTCAACCTCACGCTCCAGGTCGCGGTGGCGGTCGGGACGCTGCTGACGCTGCTCGCGGGAGCCGACGCGATCAGCGGCGAGCGCGAGCGCGGGACGCTCGAGAGCCTCCTCACCGCGCCTGTTCCCCGGCTCGAGCTCGTCGCCGGGAAGCTCGTAGCCTCGCTCTCGCTCTGGGCGGCCGCCTTCGCGATCACGCTTCCGTACGTCTGGTTCCTCGGCCGTGGCGTCGGCATCGTCGCGGACTCGATCGTCACGGGAGCCGCCGTCGGCACGCTGCTCGCCCTCGCGCTCGCGTCGCTCGGGCTCCTGGTCAGCCTCGCCGCGGCGTCGAACCGCGTCAGCCTCTCGCTCGGCCTGTTCCTGCTGCTCGCGCTGTTCACGCCGACGCAGCTGCCGGCGGGAGCGCAGAGCGGCTGGCTCGGCGACCTGCTGCTCCGGAGCGACCCGATCACCGCCGGCGAGCACTACGTCGGCAAGATCGTGGTCGACGGGCACGGCTGGAGCGAGGACCTCTCGTGGCTGCTCTCGCCGGCGGTCGCGGCCGTTGTGCTTTCGGCCGCGTGCCTCGTCTGCGGGTCGCGGCTCCTCACCCTGCGCGGAGGACGGTCGCGATGAGCAGGATCGCCCTCGCGGCCGCCGCGATTGCGCTCGCGGCAGCGTCCCCCGCGCACGCCGGCTCGCCGGCGGTGACGGTGACCGTCGATCGGACGGCGCTCTCCACCCGGCTGGGGCACACGGTCGTGCTCCACTCGACGATCGCGAACCGCGGGAGCACCGCGGCGACCGGCCTGATCGCCCACCTCAACGTCCTCAGCCTGCGCAGCGGCGTGTACGTCGATCCCGAGGACTGGTCGTCCCACCGGACCCGCTATCTCGCACCGATCCCGCCGCACGACTCGCGGACGCTCAGCTGGCCGATCAAGGCGGTGAACGCCGGCTCGATCGGCGTCTACGTCGCGGTGCTCCCCGCCGACGGTGCGCCCGTCCGGCCGGTCACCGGCCCCGCGGTCCGGATCGAGATCGCCGACCGGAGGCTGCTCGACACCGGCGGCATCGCGCCGCTCGCCCTCGGCGTCCCGGCCGCACTTCTGGCGCTGCTCCTGGCGGTGCGTCTCGCGCGCCGCCGCGCCTGGACGAACCCGCTCCGGTAGGCGCTTCGCGATACGGTCCGCGGCGTGGACCGCGTGGACGCGCTGCTCGCCGCGCTGCTGGCCGAGACGCGGGGGAGCCGCGTGACCCTGAGACAGGACGTCCCCGGGCCGGACGCCTTTCCCGTGACGCACGAGGCGCTCGCGCCGGACGCCGCGTCGCTGCGCGAGGAGCGCAGCGTCGACCTGCGGACGCAGCCCGTCGTGCGCGAGATCCTGCTCGGCCGCCAGGTCGTCCAGGACGACTGCCGCGCCGCCTATCCCGACGAGGCGTTCCAGCGGATGCTCGACGCGTACGGCGGCCTCGCGGCGCAGATCGTCACGCCGATCCTCCGCGAGGGCCGAGTCGTGGCGATCCTCTCGCTCCACCGGTTGGGAACTCCGCATCGCTGGCCGGCCGAGGCGATCGCGGCGGCGACGCACACCGCCGCCGAGATCGGCGAGCTGCTGTGAGGCTCGCGGCTGCCGCCACCCACAACCGCTGGCACCCTGACCTCGAGCCGGTCGCGAGCGTGGCGCCGGGCGAGGAGGTCACGCTCGAGACGCTGGACGGCCTCGCCGGGCAGCTGACGCCGGCGAGCGTGCACGCGGACGTCCTCGGCCTCGAACTCGGCCTCGCGCACCCGCTGACGGGCCCGCTCCACGTCGAGGGCGCCGGGCCGGGCGACCTGCTCGAGGTGGAGTTCGTCGCGCTCGAGACCGCCTCGTTCGGGACGACGGCCGTCGTGCCGGGCTTCGGCTTCCTCGCGGACGTCTTCGCCGAGCCCTACCTCGTCAAGTGGCGGATCGAGGCCGGAGTGGCGCGGGCCGACGAGCTTCCCGGCGTCGCCGTGCCCGAGGCGGCCTTCCCCGGCGTCGTCGGCGTCGCTCCGTCCGCCGAGCTCGTCGAGCGGTTCCGCGGCCGCGAGGAGGCCATCCGCGGAGCCGGCGGTCCTGTCGCAGACCAGGCGCCGGACGCGGCGATCCCGGCGTCCGCGCGCGAGGGGCTCCGGACGATCCCTCCCCGCGAGCTCGGCGGCAACCTGGACGTCCGCCAGCTCGTCGCCGGCTCCAAGCTCTACCTCCCGGTCCAGGTGCCCGGCGCGCTGCTCTCGGTCGGCGACCTCCACTTCGCGCAGGGAGACGGCGAGGTCTGCGGGACGGCGATCGAGGTCGAGGGCAGCGTCACGCTCCGCCTCCGCGTGCTGCCCGGCCGTTCCGCGGGCCGGTTCCCCATGTACGTGACGCCGGGCGAACCCGGCCGCGGGCCGTGGTTCGCGACCACGGGCATTCCGACCGAAGCGGGCATGGACGTCGGCGCCGCCGCTCGCGAGGCGCTGCTGGAGATGATCGGTCTGCTCTCGGCGCGGCTCGGGCTCGAGCGCGCCGCCGCGTACGCGCTCTGCTCGGTCGCGGTCGACCTGCGGATCTCGGAGGCCGTCGACGTCCCGTACCCGCTCGTCTCCGCCCTCCTGCCGCTCGACGTCCTCGCGCCGGAGGCGCGATCACTGGTCGGCATGCCGTAGCCGGCGGCCACCGGGCTCGGTGGACGTTGCCGTCGAGGCAGGCGCCCGGACGGATCCGCCAGCTTCAGCGGACTTCCTTCCCCGCCGCCGCAGCTCTGGTGTGTCACGGGGGCCGTGCGACGGCGTACAGTGACCGGATGTCGCTCACGACCTTCCTGCCGCGCGTGCTGCTCGTCGCGGCGGTAGCGGCGCTCGCGGCGGGCCTCGTGGGCGGGACCGATGCGGCGACGACCCCCGCGCCGCCGGTGATCGCCTTCGGTCGCTCGGGCGGGAACATCATCCCGTACACGGTCTCCATCTCGCCGGCCGGGCACGTGACGCCGCTCGGGACGACGGTCGGCAAGCGGTACCTGACCAGCGCGGCGATCGCAAGGCTCGTGGGGCTCGCCCGCACGGTTCGCTTCTTCGCGCTGCCGCGGACGACGAGTTGCGCCGGGACGCTCCCGGACGTGGCCTACGAGTGGATCCGGGTCCGCGCCGGCGGTCTCGACCGGACGGTTCGCGTGCGCGGTGGTTGCGTCACGCGGTTCGAGACGCTTGCGACGGCGCTGCGTCTCGCCGTCGGCCTCCGCGCCTGAGCGGATCGTCCGGCGAGAGTCGTCGCCGTGTGTAACCGGTTGATTCGAAGGCGCTTCCGCGCTATAGATCAACGAGTTCGCCCACGCTCCGACGAGCGATCGGCGAGCGGCGACGGGGAGGCATGCCCGGGGAGTTGCGGTCGAAGCGGGGCCGGCCCTCTCGTGCGCTGGCACCGAACAACGAGGAGAGGGAGGTACGAGTCGATGTCGTCGCTTCGCTCACACGCGGCTGCCGCCGCGTCACGAGTCGCATCGCATACCCGCCGCTCGCGCCTGGCGCGCGCGGCCGTCGTCGCCGGGGCGACCACGGTGGTCGTCGCCGCCACCGCGGTCGGGGCCGGCGCGATCGTCGTCCCGGCCACGCCGACGGCGCCAGCCGTCAGCTTCTTTCCGTCGATCAACTACGCCCAGGCGCACCCGGTGTCGTGCACGACGGACTGCAGCAAGATGACGTTCCACGCCGGCGGCACCGTCCAGCACGGGGAGGCGGACTACTTGATCTTCTGGATCCCGAAGGGCTACTACATGCCGCCGACCTACCGGTCGGGCCTGAGCACGTGGCTCTCCGACGTCGCCGCCGGGAACTACACGCCCGGCAACGTCTTCAGCGTCGCCCAGCAGTACTACGACCTCACCGGGCCCGGCGGGGCGAAGAGCTTCGTGCCCTACGCGGTCACGAACGCCGGCTCGTTCGTCGACACGAGCGCGCTGCCGGCGAGCGGCTGCACGGACAGTGCGACACCCGTCTGCATCAACGACACGCAGATCCGGGCCGAGGTGCAGAAGGTCGTGACCGCGCACCACCTGCCGCAGAACGAGAACACGGAGTACATCCTGTTCACGCCGTTCAACGTCGGGAGCTGCTTCTCGAGCGCGAGCACGTCGTGCGCGTACACGGCGTACTGCGGCTACCACAGCTTCTTCGCCGGCACGACGGGCCAGATCGTCTACGCGAACATGCCGTGGTCGTACAACGTGAACGGCTGCGACGTCAACCTCGCGTTCGGGACAGGCTTTCCGAACGTCTCCGCGATCGACACCGAGGTCGGCGTGTTCAGCCACGAGCTGATCGAGACGATGACCGACCCGAATCTGAACGCCTGGTTCGACGGCTCCGGCAACGAGATCGGCGACAAGTGCGCGTACAACTACAACGGCACGACGTACGGGTCGATGACCGGCCTGGCGAACAACGGCTTCGGCTTCTGGAACCAGCTGCTCGGAGGCGACGAGTACCTCCTGCAGACCGAGTTCTCGAACTTCAACGCGAAGAGCTCGACCACCGGCTGCGTCGGCAAGGACGGCGACAAGCAGCCGACCGTGACGATCTCGACCGTCCCGAGTCCTCCCGTCCATGGTTCGTCCACGCAGTTCACCGCGAACATCACCGCCCCCAACGGCGTGAGCACGGTCGACTGGACGTTCGGCGACGGCGGCAGCGCGACCGGAAACCCGGTCAACCACACCTACGCGTCCGCCGGCAACAAGACGGTCACCGTCATCGTGACCGACGGTCACGGCAACGAGAAGAAGCTGGTTCAGACGATCAGCGTCTCTTAGGGCCGCCATGCTCGCAGTGCGGCCCCGTGCCCGGCGGGCACGGGGCCGCACACGGCTCGCTCGCGAATCTCCGCCTCCGCAGGAGGCAAACGGCAACCGTGCCTCGAGAGGGTCGTCAGGGTGCGAAGGCCGCGAAGCCCGGCTGGTGTATCGAGCCGATCTGGGTGAACGAGCCGCCCGCGTAAAGCACCCCGCTCGGCCCGGGCAGCAGCGCCAACACCCGACCGTTGAGCTTCGGGCTACCGGTCGACCGCGCCCCCGTCGCGGCATCGAGCTCGGCGAGCATGCCGGCGGGCCCCCCGTCGGGCGCTCCGCCCGCGTACACGTTCGTCCGGCTGCTGGTGACCGCCCAGAGGTATCCGAGCGGCGACGGGTGGAACGACGTCAGCGCGGTCGTGCTCGTGTCGAAGGCGGCGAGGCCGTCCCGGGGCTCGCCGTCGACCGACCTGAACCACCCCGCCGCGTAGAGGACGTCCCCGGCCACGTTCAGCGCAAAGACGGCATCTTGAAAGTCGTGTGCAAACGGAGTGAGCGCGCCCGTCGGGAGGGTGAAGCTGGCCAGGGAGCTTCGAGCCTGACCCGCAGCCCTCGTGAAGACGCCGCCCACGTAAAGGGTCGAGCCGGCGACCCCGAGGGCGAGCACCTGCCCGTCCACGCCCGAGGTGAAGCCTGTCACCGTCCCGGTCGAGGTGTCGATCGCGCCGAGCGCTTTCCGGCGCCGGCTCCCGAGCGTTCCGAAACGCCCGCCGACGAACAGCGTCGTGCTTGCCAGGGCCAGCGCCTGCACGGGGCGGTTCGCGTCGACCTGAAACTCCGGACGGAGGCTGCCGTCGGTCGCATCGACCGCGGCCAGGTTGTTGCGTGGAACGCCGCCCACGCTCGCGAACGTTCCCCCCAGGTAAAGCGCCGTGCCGTCGGTGGCGAGCGCCTGCACCGTGGCCGTTGCGCCCCCGTCGGCTTTGAAGACGCCGGGGTCGAACCCGCCGACCGGGGTTCCCGTGGCCTCGTCGACCGCCGCCAGGACGCCGGGGCCGCACGGGCAGACGCCGGCGAAGTCACCGCCCACGTAGAGAGCGTTCCCGGAAGAGTTGCGCGCGATCGCCTCGATGGGGCCGTCCGTGCCCGGCCCCCAGGCGGACGCGTCGCCGCTCGTGGTGTCGACGACGAACGAGAAGACCCCGGACCGCATCGACCCGCCTCCGTACAGCCTGGTCCCGATCAACTGCAGCGCATCGACGGACGCAGAAAGGAAGATGTTTCCGTACGAGCGCGTCACCGCGCCGGTCGCCGCGTCGAGCCGAGCGAAGCGCGCCGAATGCACGCCGCCACGAAACGTGTCGAAGCCACCGCCGACGAACAGGCTCGACCCGACCGGAGCGATCGCGTCGACAGGGCCGCCCGGCTCGGGATCGAAACCGCTCTCGGCCGAACCGTCCGCCGAGCGAAGGGCTGCCAGCCGCGGCCGGCGCAAGCCACCGATCTGCGTGAACTCCCCGCCCGCGTAGACGATCCCGGCCGCCGTCGCGATCGTCCGCACCGTGCCGTCGGGTGCGGGATCGAAAGAGGAGACGAGCGTCCCGTCGGGGAGGTGGAAGGCGGCCAGGTATCCATGACCCGGCCCTGCCATCGCGGTGAACCTCCCACCCACGAACAGCGTCTGCCCCGCGATCTGCAGCGCCACGACGGCGCCGTTCGGCTGCGGGTCGAACGACGTCACCTCACCGGTCGCGGTTACTGCCGCCAGATCGTTGCGCGCTTGACCCCCGACCGACGAGAAGTCGCCGCCGACGAAGATCGTCGATCCGGACACGGCCATCGCCCTCACAGGCCCAGCGACCGCCGGCGCGAAGCCTGGATCGACGCTCCCGTCTGCGCGAATGTGCGCGAGGTTGCTGCGCGGCAACCCGCCCACGCGCGTGAACGATCCGCCGACATACCAGCCACCGTGCCCGTCGTTCCGCACCGCATAGACGGCGGCGCCGGCGATCTCGCCAGTAATGAGCGAGGCGTTGCCGGTGGCGGGATCGACAGGCACGCCTGGCCCGCTCTTCGTCGACAGACGCCAGAAATCGCCGCCCAGGAACAGGCGGCCGTTCGCCCTCACCATCGCCCGCACCGTCCCCTCTGCGAACACGGTCCGAAGCGGAATCGGGCTCAGCGCGAGCGCGTCCCCGGCCACCACCAGCCCGATCGCGACCACCGCGGCGACCGGAAGGAGCCGGCAACGGAGCATCCAGCCAAGGCTACCGCTCGCCAAGACGATCACCACGAGCTGGGGAAGCCGGACGTCGTGCTCGGTTGACGCCGGTTGCGCACGCGTGCAGCAGCCGCCTGCGGGCCATGTCGGCGTCGGTTCTGGCGAGGCGTCCGGTCAGCGCATCGACGAGCGCCTGGACGTCGCGCCGCTGCAGCCGCGCCAGCTGCATCGAGCCGATCGCCGGCAGGACATACCGCGCGAGGTCGCCCTCATACGTGCGCAGGACGCTCGGCTTGTACCGCTGCCCGTCCGGCTTGAGGATCTCCCCCGCCCTCGCCTTCGCGATCCACTCGTCGGCCGCCTCACGTACCGTCTTGCGAACCGGCGCCTTCATGACGCCCTTGCGCGCCGCGCTCCCTGCATCCGACCGCCAGTTCCTCGCCTCGCTCACTTTCCCGAACGTCCGGTAAATCTTCTTGCCGTCGCTCGGGCTCCAGACCCACGCCACATACGACGGCTTGCAGCCTCCCCGGGTACCGCAGCAGTCGCGACCGTTGCTGGCTGGGCATCCCCGCGCGTGACGGATGCGGATGCCCGTCGCTTTAGTCGCCATTGTCCTCCTTCGGTGGTTGCGGCTGGGCAGGCCGCTGCGCCTCGCCCTTCTTGCGTTGTGCCGGCGCCGGGCCGAGGAAACCCCGGCGGCGGGCCTCCATCACCCACCGGCCCGCAGTCGGTGGTGATGCGTAGAGAGGTGCTTTCGTGAGCGCTGCCGTTGGCGGCTCGCTACGGGCGTTCGCCTCGCGATAGATGCGGGCGACCTCTTGGAAATGCTCGTCCGACAGGCGGCGGCCCTGCCTTGGACGACGGCTCAGTGCAGCGAGATCAAAAGCCTTGCGGAAGGCCCCAACATCGATCAGGTCGCCAAGGCCGGAGTGTCTTGAGATCCATTCGCCGGCCTCATCCTGAAAGACCTCGCCAACGGCGAGCGCTTCCGCCTCTCGTCGGATTCGGTCAATAGGAATCGCGCGAAGCTGTGCGGACGTGAGCGACGGCTCGCCTTTCCGACGGTCCACGTGAGCGCTGTTGCACCTCACCAGCCCGTCGTCCGAGACTGAGAATGAGAGGCGAAAGGCGGGAATCGCCGGGTCATCGACCCAGACGTAGAAGAAGTCAGGGAGCACGTAACGGTCCCCGATGGAGACCCAGTTCGCGTTGCGGAAGATGGAGACGCGAAGCCGGTCGTCGCCAGCGCGCCCTGGGGTATCCCCGGGGGTTTGAGGTTGACGGGTTGCCGGGATTGTTGCTGTCTCGGATGGTGCTAGTGGGTGAGCACCCCTTGTGCCTGGGCGTGGCAGTCGTTTGATGCTTG